>OFIS01000024.1_pt1 | contig 232260 bp, 219 predicted proteins | sample 1775071 | NCBI WGS metagenome assembly OFIS01 (sample SAMN08195774, study PRJEB24354) | sludge metagenome | isolation source: sludge from phenol fed wastewater aerobic bioreactor C | place: India: Nagpur | collected 2016-09-17
CGCTCACCATCAGCAAGCTCCTTGCAGCCGGTCTTATTGCCGGCGGGCGGAGCCCCGTCGCCGCCCGAGCGCCCGGGATGCGTAATCCCCGGGCCCGCGGGCACCGCATCCTGCCCCCACTGAAACGACGCCTCATGACAGCGCCCTCGGCTGGAGCCGGACGGGTGAAGGCTATCCTATCGTAGGAATAACAGTCAAGGACTATTTTCTATAACTTCGCCTGGTCTGGAGCCCGGGTGGAGCGAAGCGAAACCCGGGGAACGATCGCGAGGCTGGCCCCGGATTTCGCTACGCTCCATCCGGGCTACAAGATTGGCTAAACCCGCTTCATGGTGAGGAGGCGCGTAACGCCGTGCCCGGCGTTACGATCACAGCACCTTCCGCATGAACAAGGTGCCCGCAATGGGCGTATCATAATACGCGGGCATCGCCTCGAAGCCGAAGCGGCGGTAGAGCGCGATGGCCTCCGTCATCGACGGCAAGGTATCGAGCCGCATTTCGCGATAGCCGATGCGGCGGGCGTCATCGAACAAGGTCTCGACCAGACGCTTGCCGAGCCCCAGGCCACGGCCTGCGGCGGTCACGTAGAGCCGCTTCATTTCGCAGACGCCGTCCTGATCGAGCGGCCGCAGCGCGGCGCAGGCAACCGCCCTGCCCGCATCGTTGCGCGCCAGCAGCAGCACGCCCTTGGGCGGCGCATACTTGCCCGGCATCGCCGCCATCTCGGCCTCGAAGCCCTGATAGGCCAGATCGATCGGCAGGGACTGCGCATAGGCGCGGAACAGCGCGATGGCGTCGGCGAGATCGGCCGCGCTCGCAACGTGATGAATGGTGAAGGCAGGCGTCCCGGTCACGGCACCAGTATAGCAGCTAAACCGCCGCCGCCGCCTCGGCGCGCTTGCGCATGACCAACCAGAGCAGCATGGCGCCGGCAACGCCGACGATCGGGAACACCAGTTCGTTGAGGGTCGCCCAGCCGAAGATCGCGAGGAACTGGCCCGACGAGAACGACGTCACCGCCATCGAGCCGAAGATGATGAAGTCGTTGAAGGACTGCACCTTGGTGCGCTCCTCCGGGCCGTGGCACTGCGTCACCATCGTCGTGGCGCCAATGAAAGCGAAGTTCCAGCCGATACCCTGGACAATCAGCGCACCCCAGAAATGCGCGACCGAGAGGCCCGCAACGGCGATGACGGCCGAGGCCGCGAGCAGCAGAAGCCCGATGCCGGTGATGCGTTCGACGCCGAAGCGCGCGATCAGCGCGCCGGTGAAGAAGCTCGGCGCGTACATTGCCAGCACGTGCCACTGAATGCCGAGCGCGGCGTCCGTCACCGAGTGGCCGCAGCCGACCATGGCGAGCGGCGCCGAGGTCATCACCAGGTTCATCACGCCGTAGCTGACCACGCCGCAGGCCACGGCGACGATGAAGCGCGGCGCGCGCAGGATCTCGCCGAGCGGCCGCGAGGCGCTGGCGTGCGCGCGAGCCATCTTCGGAATACGCACGAAGGACAGGACAATCGCCGCCAGCACGGCGCAGGCCGACTGGCCGAGATAGCTCGCGGCGAAGGTGTAGGGCGTCAGAATGTCCTTGGTGAAAATGACGAGCTGCGGCCCGATCACCGCGGCGAATACCCCGCCCGCCAGCACCCAGGAGACCACCTTGGCGCGGTAGCGCTCACTCGCGGTGTCGGCGGCCGCGAAGCGATAGGACAGATGCGCGGCGGCGTAGAGCCCGCCGAAGAAGGTGCCGAGGATGAGCAGCCAGAACGAGCCCTGCATCACCGCGCTGTAGGAGACGAGCCCCGACAGCACGCCGAACAGCGAGCCGGCCTGCAGCGCGTTGCGGCGGCCGTAGCGGCGCGCCAGCCAGCCAAGCGGCAGCGTGCCGACCCACATGCCGAGCACCATGCCGGTGACCGGCAGCGTGGCGAGGCCCTTGTCGGGCGCCAGCATGGAACCGACGATGGACGCCGTCGAGACGATGACAGTGTTGTTGCCGCCCGCGAGCGCCTGCGCCACCGCGAGAACGCGCGCATTCCGCTTGGCCAGATTGTCGTCGAAGAGATGCGGCTGGGGTTCGGCGGCAGCCGACATCAAGGCGTTTCCTGGAGGCGTTTCCCGGGCAATATTCTTCCCCTCATAGCGGGTGGGACAGAACGTGGCCACTCCGAAACGCGCAAGGCAGGGTTGTTTCCACCTCGACCAGGCGGTGCGGGGACGCCCGTCAGAACGCGATCCGGGTCGGGTGGACCACTTTGGCGGCCCTTGCCCCGGCCGGCGACGCCGCGCCGATCTGGCCGAGCGAAGCGCGCAGGTCGTTCATGTAAAGGTCGATGAGTTGCGCAGGCCCCTCCTCGCCGAGCGCGGCCAGCGACCACAGGAAGGACTTGCCGGCGAAGGCCGCATGCGCGCCAAGCGCCAGTGCGCGCATCACGTCCTGACCGGAGCGGATGCCGCTGTCGAACAGGATGGTGGCCTTGCTGCCGACGACCTCGGCGATAGCCGGCAATACGTCGATGGTCGGCGCCAAAGCCTCGATCTGGCGGCCGCCATGGTTGGACACCCAGATGCCGTCGATGCCGAGCGACAACGCCTTTTCGGCATCGGCCGGATGCATGATGCCCTTGAGCGTCATCGGGCCCTTCCAGGCGTCGCGGAAGCGCGCGATCTCGTCCCAGAGGAAGGCGCCGCCCATCTGGCTGCGGGCAAAGCGGATGATGTCGTTGGTCGCGGTCAGGCCGCCGGCATATTGCTGGATGCTGGCGAAGCGCGGATAGCCGTTGCGCAGCAGCGCCATCAGCCAGCGCGGCCGCATCAGCATCTCGGCGATCATGCGCGCGTCGGGTTTGAACTCCCAGCCGAGCCCGGCATAGGCCTCGCGCGAGCGGATCGTGCGCACCGGCGTATCGACGGTGAGGGTCAGCACCTTGACGCCGGCGGCGGTGGCGCGCCGCACCAGATCGAAGCCGATCCGGTGATCCTCGCCGGCGAAGCGATAGAGCTGCAGCCAGAACACATCGGGCGCGACCTTCGCCACCTCCTCGATGGTGGCGCCGCCGACGACGCCGAGCGTATAGGGCACGCGCGCGGCCTGCGCGGCTTTGGCGAGGATCAGATCGGCGCCCGGCCAGACCATGGACGGCCCGCCCATCGGCGCAACGCCAAGGGGCGCCGCGTATGGCGTGCCGAACAATTCGACCTCGACGGGCGGCGACACCGCCGTGACGCCATAGCGCGGCACGACCTTGACGCCGTCGAGCGAGGACCAGTTGTGCGCGATGCCGACATCGTCGCCCGCGCCGGTGTCGCAATATTCGAAGGCGAAGCGCGGCACGCGGCGCGGCGCCATGCGGCGGAAATAGGCCGAGGTCGGGAACTGGCGCAGGTGCTTGAGGAAGTTCGGTGTCTGCCCCGCCGGCATGAAGGATTGCCGGATCTTGTCGTCGCTCATTGCTTCCTCGCCTGAATTTGTTGGGCGGGACTATAGAGAGCCTTTGGCCTCATGTCCGCATGGCAGCCATTCCGCGCCCCGGAATGACGGTCCATCAGAAATGGCTGAACGAAGCGTGCGCGAAGGTCATCGCCGCGCCGTCGCGGTTGCGGAAGACCGCACCCTCGCCTTCTCCGATGACGCCGATATCCGCGATCGCGGTGCGCGCCATCATGGTGGCGACACGGAAGCGGTCGATGTTGGCAGGCGGCACGGTGCAGAGGATTTCGAAATCGTCGCCGCCGGTGAGCGCCGTTTCGAGCAGCGCCGCATCGTGCGCGATGGCGGCCTGCGCCGCGTCCGACAAAGGCACGCGCGCGACCTCGATCTCGGCGGCGACCTTCGAGACGCGGGCGAGCTTGGCGAGATCGCCGGCAAGACCATCGGACACGTCCATCGACGCCGAGGCGTAATCGAGCACGGCCTGCGCCAGCGCATTGCGCGGCCGCGGCAACAGATAGCGCGACAGCAGATGTTCGCGCTGCTTGTCGTCGAGTGGCCAGCTTGCGCCCTGGCGCAGCCTGAGCCCGAGCGCGGCATCGCCGATGCTGCCGGTGACGAAGACATGATCGCCGGCTCTGGCGCCGGCGCGTTTCACCATGCGGCCTTCCGGCACGCTGCCGAAGGTCGCGACCGAGACCATGACCGGCCCGGGCGAGCGCACGGTGTCGCCGCCGAACAGCGGGCATTTGTAGGTCGCGGCGTCCTCGCGCAGGCCCGATGCGAAGGCGGCGAGCCAGGCCTCGTCGATCTCCTTCGGCAGCGCCAGGGAGACGAGGAAGCCGAGCGGCTTCGCCCCCTTGGCCGCGAGATCGGACAGGTTCACGCGCAGCGCCTTCTGCGCCACGGCGTCGGCGGGGTCTTCCGGGAAAAAGTGGATGCCGCCGACAATGGCGTCGGTCTTGAGCACCATCTCGGTGCCCGGCGGCGGCTTGATGAAGGCGGCGTCATCGGTGAGCCCCAGCGCGCCGGGATCGGTGGCGATGGGCCCGAAGAAACGGGCGATCAGGCGGTCTTCGCCGGAGGGGGATGAGGAGGACATGGCACCAAAGTAATGTCATTCCGGGGCGCGAGCCAATAGCGCGGCAGCGCTATAGCGAGCGAGCCCGGAATCCATACCCCCGGCGCTGCGGTGTATGGATTCCGGGCCCGGTCCTTCGGACCGTCCCGGAATGACTATGAGGTAAACTCCTCGCTGCGCAGCTTGCGGGCGAGCTGGTCGAGCACGGCATTGACCATGCCGGTTTCGTCGCGCTCGACGAAGGCGGCGGCGACGTCGGCATATTCGGTGATGACGACGCGGGCCGGGATATCCTTGCGGTGCGACAGCTCGTAAGCGCCGGCGCGCAAGGCGGCGCGGATCACCGCCTCGATGCGCTGGAGCGGCCAGCCGCGTTGCAGCGCCTCGTCGATCATCGGATCGAGCGCGCGCTGCTCGCGCACGACGCCGGTGACGATGTCGCGGAAGAACGCGGCCTCGGCCGGCAGATATTGCGCGCCCTCGACCTCGCGGCCGAGCCAGTGGCTCTCGAACTCGGCGAGGATGTCGTTGAGGCCGGAACCGGCCATGTCCATCTGGTACAGCGCCTGCACCGCGGCAAGCCGCGCTGCGCCACGCTTGTTGGCCTTGCGCGCTTCCTTGTCGCTGGTCGGCGCCTTGCCCATTATCTGCCCGAGAGCGACCGTTTCAGCGCGATCATGGCGAGCGCGGCCTTGGCGGCGCCCTCGCCCTTGTGACCGTGCAGGCCGCCGAGACGCGCCCGCGCCTGGCCTTCGTTATCGACGGTGAGAATGCCGTTGCCGAGCGCGACGCCGCGCAAGGTCAGATCCATCAGGCCGCGCGCCGATTCATTCGACACCAGATCGAAGTGATAGGTCTCGCCCTGGATGACGCAGCCGAGCGCCACGACGCCGTCGAACGCACCCTTGTTCTTCGGCGCCTCGAGCGCCATGGCGATCGCACCCGGCACTTCGAGCGCGCCGGGGACCGTGAGGACGTCATAGGTCGCGCCAGCCTCGTCGAGCACGGTCTTGGCGCCGCGCAGCAGTTCGTCGGCGATCGCGTCGTAGAAGCGCGCCTCGACGATCAGCACATGCGGCGGCTTTGCCTTCGCAACCGTCTTGGTTGCAGCCGTTTTGCCGCCCGTTTTGGCGGAGGTGGTCTTCTTGGCCATATTATTGGTGTTCCTGTTGGGGCCGGGTCGTAGCAAGGCGGCGGGCGCTAAACAAGCCTCACCGCGCTTCGATCAGCCGCGCGGCGTAGCGCGCCATCGTGTCAACTTCGAGATTGATATCGTCGCCGGTTTTCAGGGCGCCGAAAGTGGTCACCGACAAAGTGTGCGGAATGATCAGAACGGTGAAATCGTCGCCGTTTACCTCGTTGACCGTCAGCGACACGCCGTCGAGCGCCACCGAGCCCTTGGGCGCAATGAAACGCGACAGCGCCCGCGGCGCACGCAAGGTGAAGCGCGCCATATCGGTCATGTCGTCGCGGCCGACGACTTTGGCGAGGCCATCGACATGGCCGGCGACCAGGTGGCCGCCGAGCTCGTCGCCGATCTTGAGCGGCCGTTCGAGATTGATGCGCGTACCGTGACGCCAGCGCCCGACCGTTGTGATGGCGAGCGTTTCGGCCGCGGCATCGGCGGCGAACCACGCCCGGCCATCCTCCTCGCCGGTATCCACCACCGTGAGACAGACGCCGTTGCAGGCGACCGACGCGCCTTCGATGAGCTCGGCACGCGGATAGCGCGTCCAGATCGTCAGCCGCGACAGATTGTTGGCGCGGGCATCGACGGTGCGGATTTCGCCGAGATCGGTGACAATGCCGGTGAACATTATGTTCTCACATAATGTTCGAGCGTGTCCGCGCCAAGCGGCTCGGTGGCGTCGAGCTTCAGCTTGCCGGTCAATTTGTCGAGCGGCATGCCTTCAAGCGGGCCGATGCCGTCGCCAATGTCCTTCGGCCCCTTCAGCAGCATGAACTCATCGACCAGGTCGGCGGCGACGAAAGAGGCCGCCACGGTCGGGCCGCCCTCCACCATCAGCCGCGAAATGCCTTCGGCCGCGAGCAGCTTGAGAACCTCCTCGAGGTCGAGGCGGCCCTGCGTATCGTCGACGCGAAAGACGCGCGCGCCCTTGGCGACCAGAATTTCCTCGGCCACCGGCGAAGCCTTGTGCGAGGCGAACACGAAAGTCGGCACGTCGCGGCAGGTCGAGATGACCGACAGCGACAGCGGCACGCGCAATTGCGCGTCGAGCACGACACGCACGGGCGAGCGCTCGTAGAGGCCCGGCAGTCGCGCGGTGAGCTGCGGATTGTCGGCCAGCACTGTGCCAAGACCGACGAGAATGGCGTCATGCTGCGCGCGGATATTGAATACGCGGTCGCGCGCTTCGTCGCCGGTGATGGCAACCTGCTTGCGGCCGGCGAGCCCGGCCTTGCCGTCGGCGGAAATCGCCAGCTTGAGCGTCACATGCGGACGTCCGGCGGTGATGCGTTCGATGTGGCCGGCATGGGCGCGGCGCGCCTCGTCGGCGAGCAGGCCGACATCGACGGCGATGCCGTTCTCGCGCAGACGCGCATGGCCCTGCCCGGCCACGTCCGGGTTCGGATCCTCGATCGCGGAGACGACGCGCGCGACACCCGCCTTGACGATGGCGTCGGCGCAGGGCGGCGACTTGCCCTCGTGCGAGCACGGCTCGAGCGTGCAATAGAGCGTCGCGCCCTTGGCGGCGCGCCTGGCGCGGCGCAGCGCCTCGACCTCGGCATGCGGGCGACCGCCGGGTTGCGTCCAGCCGCGGCCGACGATCACGCCGTCCTTGACGATGACGCAGCCGACGGCGGGATTGGGCCAGGTGTTGCCGAGGCCGCGCCGGCCGAGCGCCAGCGCGAGACGCATGAAACGTTCGTCCTGGCTGTCATGTTGACTGTCATTCCGGGACACGCCGTCAGGCGTGGACCCGGAATCCATATCCCCAGTGTTCATGATTTGATTCCAGCGGTTATGGATTCCGGGCTCGGCCCTTCGGGCCGCCCCGGAATGACGAAGAAAATCATTTACGGACCGGTCCATCGTCGTCGCCGCGCAGTTCGTCGAGCGCGGCGCGGAAATCCTTGGCTTCGCGGAAATTGCGATAGACCGAGGCGAAACGCACATAGGCGACGTCGTCGATCTCGCGCAAATGCGCCATCACCGCCTCGCCGATCGTCTCCGAGGTGACCTCGTTCTCGCCCATGCTTTCCAGTTCGCGCACGATCTTGGAGACCGTCTGCTCGATGCGCTCGGGCTCGACCGACCGCTTGCGCAAAGCGACCTGCACCGAGCGCATCAGCTTGTCGCGGTCGAACGGCACGCGGCGGCCGTTGCGCTTGATCACCGTGAGCTCGCGCAGCTGCACGCGCTCGAAGGTGGTGAAGCGGAAATTGCAGGACAGGCACACGCGGCGGCGGCGGATCACGGCCGAGTCTTCGGTCGGGCGTGAATCCTTCACCTGCGTATCGAGGCTACCGCAGCTTGGGCAACGCATGTTTCTCTCCCGTCATTCCGGGGCGACGCGAAGCGTCGAACCCGGAATTCAGCCGCACAGTAAGAGTTCGCCTCTGGATTCCGGGTTCGCGCCTACGGCGCGCCCCGGAATGACAAAGGAACGAACAGCCACCCACGTTCTCATCACTGATAAATCGGAAACTTATCCAGCAGCACTTTCACCTTGCCGCGGACCTTTTCCTCGACCAGCGAGTCTTCGGTCACGCCCTTCTGCGCCAGCACGTCCAGCACCTCGACGATCATTTCGCCAACCTGCTTGAACTCGGCGGTGCCGAAGCCGCGCGTGGTGCCGGCCGGCGTGCCGAGACGGATGCCCGAGGTCACCATCGGCTTCTCGGGATCGAAAGGGATGCCGTTCTTGTTGCAGGTGATGTGGCCGCGGCCGAGCGCGGTCTCCGCGACCTTGCCGGTCTGGCGCTTGGGGCGCAGATCGACCAGCATCAGATGGTTATCGGTGCCGCCCGACACAATATCGAGGCCGCCGGCCTTGAGCGTGTCGGCGAGCGCCCGCGAATTGGCGACGATGTTCTTGGCGTAGGTCTTGAACTCGGGCTGCAGCGCTTCGCCGAAGGCGACCGCCTTCGCGGCGATGACATGCATCAGCGGGCCGCCCTGCAGGCCGGGGAACACCGCCGAATTCATCTTCTTGGCGATGGCCTCGTCGTTGCACAGGATCATGCCGCCGCGCGGGCCGCGCAGCGACTTGTGCGTGGTCGTGGTGACGACATGGGCGTGCGGGATCGGCGACGGATGCTCGCCGCCGGCCACGAGACCGGCGAAGTGCGCCATATCCACCATGAGATAGGCGCCGACTTCATCGGCGATCTCGCGGAAACGCTTGAAGTCCCAGACGCGGCTATAGGCGGTGGCGCCGGCGAGAATGAGCTTCGGCTTGGTCTCGCGCGCGATCTTCGCCACCTCATCCATGTCGATGAGCTGGTCCTCGCGGCGCACGCCATAGGGCACCGGCTTGAACCACTTGCCCGACATGTTGACGGGCGAGCCGTGGGTGAGATGGCCGCCGGCATTGAGGTCGAGGCCCATGAAGGTGTCGCCCGGCTGCAGCAGCGCGAGAAACACGGCCTGGTTCATCTGCGAGCCGGAGTTCGGCTGGACGTTGGCGAAATTGCAGCCGAACAGGTTCTTGGCGCGGTCGATCGCGAGTTGCTCGGCGATATCGACGAACTGACAACCGCCGTAGTAGCGGCGACCCGGGTAACCCTCGGCATATTTGTTGGTTAGCACCGAACCCTGCGCTTCCAGCACGGCGCGGGAGACGATGTTCTCGGAAGCGATCAGTTCGATCTCGTCGCGCTGACGACCGAGCTCCTTGCCGATCACGTCGAAAATTTCGGGATCAACATCCTTGAGGGGGGCAGAAAAGAACGTCTGCGTCGTTGCCGACATACCTGTGGTCTCCGGGCGCCTGAAAGGAGAATCAGCGCCGTTTTCGTGGGGATTTCCGGGGGTCCGGTTCGCACCTGCGAATAGCATATCGGCCTCGACCCGCCAAGCGATGGCGCGGACCCGTGCCGGGAGCCGCAAGATGTAGGGAAATCTCAGGGAATCCGCCCCTCGCGGCGCTCGCGGGCAATGCGCGCCGTCAGCTTGGCGAGCGCCAGCTTTTTCAGATCGGACGTGGACGCGCCGGCCGGGCCAACCACCGTCACCTCGATCGCGGTCGCGGCATCGACGGCCGCCACGCGGGCACTGCCGCCAACGACCGTGATCTCGAAATAGACTTCGGATTTGTCCGCCATCGCATGCGCATTATAACCGCCCATCGCCGGTGCAACACGGCCGCCGGCCGGTCGCCCGAACGCGCAGGAGCCTGCGATGGCGCATGTGAACAAGGTCCTGCGATCGATCAACAACCAGGACGCCGACCGCTGCGTCGACATTTTTCGCAGGCCGGACGGAAGCGTCGGCTTCGAGGAATTCCGCCGCGATGCCGAGGACATGCGCGGCTGGTTTGCGATCGGCGGCCATGCCGGCCGTGTCTTCGCAAGCGAAGCCGATGCGCTGGCGGCGGCGCTGGCCGGCGTCGCCTGGCTCGGGCCGGTGATCGGCAGGACCTGACGCGCGCTTGCGCGGCGCCGAAACAACGATTACGCCGCGTCGGCCGCCGCGTGGCGGCGCCGAGGACGACCATGACCAACGCCCAGCTTCTCGCCATGGCGCGGGACAACCTCACCCGCTTCACCGCCGCGCCGGCCCCGGCCGAGGCCTTGCGCCACGCCATCGAGGGGCACGAGATGGTGTTCGCGCTTTACCCGGACGAGAGCCCGCGCGGCTTCGACACCTATCTAATCAAGGGCAAGCCGCTGGTGCCGGGCGCCTCCGACGAAGATCTCGCGCGCTTCACGACCACGGCCGTGCCCTGCGCCGACCTGTCGGAAGCGCTGGCGCTGGAGCGCACCTTCGGCGACACCCGGCCTGGGAAGCATTGAGCGAGGGATAGCGCGCTCACGCGCCTTCGATGATGCGGATGTCGCGATCGACGGCGCCGGGTTTCAGATGCTTGAGGGCCGCCTGGTAGGCCGGGCTGTTATAGGCGGCAAGCGCGGCATCGACGCTGTCGAATTCCAGCACCACCGTGCGCTGTTTGGCGCCCTCGAGCGCGACCACGGGCTCGCCGCGCGCGAGGATCTTGCCGCCGGCGGCTTTCAACGCCGGCCCGGCGGCCTCGCCATAGGCGGCCAGCGCGGCCGGATCGGACACCGAGCGATACATCGCGACCCAGTAGGCTTTGGGCATGAGAACTCTCCGCTGTAATGAAGCATTGCCAGTATTCAGCGCGTGAACGAAGCGGGGCCATGGAATTTACGCGAAGTTATCAAGCGCGGCAAAAACGCTTCCGATAGGCTGCAACCGGTGGATTAACTTTCGGGGGATGCAACCCAATGAAAATGGTGCCGTCAATCGCTGCCTTTCTCACCCTTGCGACTCTCTCCAGCCCCGCTGGCGCCGTTTGCAGCGCCGAAAGCGTCCGTCGCATCGTCGACGATTCAAAGTGGTGTTTCTCCAACGCCGATCAGGACGCACGTAACAATCTTCTTGCTGCCTGCATTCGCGACGCCGATATCGTGCGGAAAGGCTTTCGGGGCTGTCAGGGCGACAGCGGCCCGCGCGATAATTTTGATAGCTGTACCGCCGGCCAACAAATTGACGCGGTACGAGCCGCACTCGCTGAAATCGGCAGCCCGTGTAACAACTAGCACGGCCCGAGTATCGACGCCGAGTTGTTCAAGACGCTGAAAAACAGGCGCGAAAGCCTTCGGTTTCGTCGGTATCCGTCCGCCAGGATCACGCAACCGACAGAACCCCGGCCAGGGGAGGTTTTCCCGGCCGGGGCAAGTCGTCACGCCAGAAGAGGGCAAAGACTTGAAGGCTTCAGTAAAGTCCGAAGCTTACAGGCGATAGAGGATCTGGTCGGTCCAGAAGCGCTCGAGACGGTGCAGCGACTTGTTCAGCGTCGCGAACTCGTCGGCATTGATGCCGCCGACCTGCTCCACCGTGCGCACGTGCTTCTGGTAAAGCGTCTCGACGATGTCGCGCACTTCCTGGCCCTTCGCGGTCAGCTTGATACGGACCGAGCGGCGATCGACGCGCGAGCGCTGATGATCGAGAAATTCCATCTCCACGAGCTTCTTGAGATTGTAGGAGACGTTGGAGCCGAGATAGTAGCCGCGCGTACGCAGCTCGCCGGCGGTCAATTCCTTGTCGCCGATATTGTACAGCAGCAGCGCCTGCACCGAGTTGATGTCGGAGCGACCGCGGCGGTCGAATTCGTCCTTGATGACGTCGAGCAGGCGGCGATGCAGCCGCTCAACCAAGGTCAGAGCCTCCTGATAGAGAGGACGGATGGTGTCGAACCGCACTTCGCGTTCAGCGGGTTCGAGCGTCTTGGCAACGGCTTTCATGTCTAACGCCCCTTTGTTTTTGTACGCTGGCCATTTTTTCGGCCAAGGTGACGAGGCCCTGTTTTCCTCGTCCCTACTGTGCGTCAACTTATGGGGGGCCTTCTAAAATCGACTTAAATAACAGCATAAACATTAGGTTTATTTGCGACGGTGAATCCTTGGTTCACGAATTCAATTGCAATCGCCGCGGCAAGAAGTCGTTCACCCTCTCCGCTCGGCCGTCGTTCCGGCACGTCACGCCGTGCCCGGAGCCGGAATCCAGACACAAATGCAGCGGTTCGGTCTGGATTCCGGGTTCGCAAGCTGCGCTTGCGCCCCGGAATGACAATCAACCGCGGATGAAGCGCACGATGCCAGAAAAATCGCGCCCGCCCTCGCCGCTGTCGGCATAGGCTGAATAGAGCCTTTCCGCCTCGGCGCCCATCTGCGCATTGGCGCCGGCCGCGCGTGCGGCCTCCTGCGCGAGCCGCAGATCCTTGAGCATCATCGCTACGGTAAATCCCGGTTCATAATTGCGGTTGGCCGGCGACGTTGGAACCGGTCCCGGAACGGGACAGTATGTGGTCAGCGACCAGCACTGCCCCGACGATTTCGACGAAATGTCGAACAGCTTCTGGTGATCGAGGCCGAGCTTTTCGGCCATGACGAAAGCTTCCGACACCGCGATCATGGAAATGCCGAGGATCATGTTGTTGCAGATCTTGGCGGCCTGGCCGGTCCCTGCCCCGCCGGCATGCACGATGGTCTTGCCCATTTTCTGCAGGATGGACTCGGCGCGCTGAAACGCCTGCGCGGTGCCGCCGACCATGAAGGTGAGCGTGCCGCCGGCAGCGCCGCCGACGCCGCCGGACACCGGCGCATCGACCATGAACAGGCCCTTCTTCTCCGCTTCGGCCGCAACCGCGCGCGCGCTCTCGACATCGATGGTCGAGCAGTCGATGAGCAGCGTGCCGGGGTTGGCGGCACTGACGATGCCGTTCGGCCCGAGATAGACCTCGCGCACATGCTGCCCGGCCGGCAGCATGGTGATGACGGCGTCGGCGCGCGCGGCGGCGACATGCGCGAACTCGACGGGAGCGCCGCCCGCGTCTTTCAGTTTCGCCACCGAGGCCGGGTTGACATCGACGCCCTCGACCTGATGGCCCGCCTTGATGAGATTGATCGCCATCGGCAGGCCCATATTGCCCAGACCGATGAATGCAATGCGCGCCATGCCGCTTCTCCCTCGTTTTTATTGTCGCCCGGTGCGGACTCTAACGCGGCTCACACCGGCTGCTCACGCGCCGCCTTCAGCGCCAGATAAAGATAGACGGCCAGCATGGCGCCTTCAAACAGGATGGTAATGAAGCCGCGGCCGAACACCTGTGGAAAGAATAGCTGCACCGCGACCATCGAGGCCACGGCGGTGAGCCAGATCACGGCGCCCCAGGCGGCCGCGAGCCACAGGCCGACCGCGGCGACGAGATCGATCACGGCGAAGAAGACCGTGGCGGTCTGCCATGCGATCGAATGGCTGGCGTAAAGGTCTTCCTCGCCGGCGCCGACGCCGCAGATATTGGCCCAGTGGTAGAGCCCCTTGAGCATCGACAGGCCGGCCATGATGCGCAGGAACAGCACCAGGCGATGCGTCCAGCGGCCGACGCCCGGCTCGCCCTCGGGCTCGTGCACCGGCTCGAGATCGCGCAGATCGGCATAAGGATCGGCCGCGCCTGCTCCGCCTAGGGCAGGATCAGTTCGCCGCCATCCAAGGAAGCGAAGTAGGCCTCGATTGCCGCGGTCGTCACTTCGCTCAAAGTCCGGGGATTCCATGTCGGCCTGTTGTCCTTGTCGACGATGACGGCGCGGACGCCTTCGTAGAAATCATGAGCCTCGACGATCCGCGACACGATGCGCATCTCGGCCCACATGCAGGTTTCGAAATCGTGGATAGCGCCGAAGCGTACCTGCGCCAGCGCCAGCTTGAGGGACGTCGGCGACTTTGTACGGATGGTCGCCGCCGTCTTGCCCGCCCATTCGGAATCGACGCTGTTTGTGGCCGCTTCATGATCGAGCCGCTCGAGGATCACCGTGACGTCGTTGCCGGCGAAAATGTGATCGATCAGGTGTCGGCGCTTGCAGATCGGCCCCTCCCCGCCCGGCTCGGCGAAGGCGGCGAGCACGGCATCGACCGACACCGTGCCGGCAAGGCCGTCGAGGAGATCGGGAAATCGCGCCGAGGGAATGCGGTGCGTGGCGAGCCCGGCATAGAGCGCGTCGGCGATGCCGAAGCGCTCGCCGGTGAGCGCGCAATAGGCGCCGAGTTCGCCGGGCATGCGCGGCAGGAACCAGGTCGCGCCGACATCGGGAAAGAAGCCGATCGAGACTTCCGGCATCGCGAAGGAGTATTTGTCGCCGGCGACGCGGTGCGAGCCGTGCACGGAGACGCCGACGCCGCCGCCCATGACGATGCCGTCGATGAGCGCCACATAGGGCTTGCGATAATTCTTGATGGCAATGTTGAGCGGATATTCGTCGCGCCAGAACTGGAGCTGCTCGTCGAAACGCTTGGCGATGCCGAGATCGTAGAGATGGCGAATGTCGCCGCCGGCCGAGAACGCCTTCTCCCCAGCGCCCATGATGACGACACGGGTGACCGCCGCATCGTCGGCCCAGTCGTCGAGCTGCGCGCGCATGGCATTGACCATGCCGTGCGACACGGCGTTCAGCGCCTTCGGCCGGTTCAGCGTGATGAGACCGGCCGCGCCGCGACGCTCGAACAGGATTTCCGGGGCGTCGTTCATAGACCAATCAATTCCCCAACATGCTGCGCGACACGATCACGCGCATGACTTCGTTGGTGCCTTCGAGAATCTGGTGCACGCGCACATCGCGCAGCACGCGTTCGATCGGATGATCGTTGAGATAGCCGTAGCCGCCGAACATCTGCAGGCAGCCATTGACCACCTCGAAGCCGGTGTCGGTGGCAAGGCGCTTGGCCTTGGCGGCAAGCTGCGTCGCCGCCGGCTCCTTGTCGCCCACCGCGACGGCGGCGCGGTGCAAGAGAAGGCGCGCGGCCTCGATCCCGGTGGCGTAATCGGCAATGCGGAATTGCAGCGCCTGAAAGTCGGCGAGCCGGGTGCCGAACTGCTTGCGCTCCTTCATGTATTCGATGGTGCGGTCGAGGCAGAACTGCGCGCCGCCGATCGAGCAGGCGCCGATATTGAGCCGGCCGCCGTCGAGCCCGGCCATGGCGATGCGGAAGCCCTCGCCTTCCTTGCCGATCAGGTTCGATACCGGCACGCGGCAGTTCTCGAACATGACCATCGCGGTCGGCTGCGACTTCCAGCCGAGCTTTTTCTCCTGCGCGCCGAACGACAGGCCGGGCGTGTCCTTCGCCACGGCGATGCAGGAAATGCCGCGCGGCCCCCCTTCGCCGGTGCGCGCCATCACCAGATAGACGTCCGACTTGCCGCCGCCCGAAATGAAGGCCTTGGCGCCGTCCAGCACATAATGGTCGCCGTCGCGCCGCGCCCTGGTGGTGAGGCTCGCCGCGTCCGAGCCCGCGCCCGGCTCGGTCAGGCAGTAGCTGGCAAAATGCTCCATCGAACACAGCTTCGGCAGGAAGCGCTGCCGCGCGTCCTCGCTGCCATAGGTGTCGATCATCCAGGCGACCATGTTGTGGATGGAGATATAGGCGGCGGTCGAGGTGCAGCCCTGCGCCAGTTCCTCGAAGATCAGCGCCGCGTCGAGCCGCGTCAGGCCGGAGCCGCCGACGTCGTCGCGCACATAGATGCCGCCAAACCCGAGCGTCGCCGCCTCGCGCAAGGTCTCGACCGGGAAGACCGAACCGGCGTCCCAGTCGCGCGCATGAGGCATCATGGCGTCGCGGGCAAACTGCCGCGCGGTGGCCTGAAAGGCCTGCTGTTCTTCGGTGAGCGAAAAATCCATCGGCCCGGTCGCCTCCCTGCCGCTTTGCTAGCAGGACGCAAGGCGGCGACCAAGGCCCCCGTTTTGCACAGGATCAGGCGGGCGACGCCACCTTCATCAGGACGAGCCCGAAGACGATCAGCCCCGCGGCGACCACGCGCATGGTGCCGAGATCCTCGCCGAAGTAGACGACGCCGGCAATGAAGGCGCCGACCGCGCCGATACCGGTCCACATCACATAGGCGGTGCCGACCGGGAGGCTGCGCATCGCCAGCGCGAGCAGCACAACGCTGGCAATCATGCCGACCACGGCGATGACCGACGGTACCGGACGGGTGAAGCCATCCGACGCCTTCAGCGCCAATGCCCAGACGATTTCGAGAAGACCTGCAGCGACGAGAATAATCCAGACCATGACGGCCCTCACAATGAGCGCCGGGCCGTCCCGGACAGGGTGTTACGCGCCTTCCGCGCGTTCGAGGTCGTGGCCTCACCCGGCAATGTAGAAATCCGGCCGGCGGGGTCAAGGTGCCCCCGGCATACCTGACAGGTCACGCCAAAGACCTGCCGGGTGGCGGGCGCGGCGCGAAGCGGCTATGAGGATGCCGTCTGGAGTTTCAGCCATGGCCATCAAGTACGGACGCCCCCTGCAACACACCGCGCGCTTCGCCCCCCGCGAGGCGAGCGCGGCGCCGCTCGACCTCACGGTGCGCATGCGCCGCAACCGGCGCAGCGACTGGGCGCGCCGCATGGTGCGCGAGAACGTCGTCACCACCGACGACCTGATCTGGCCGATCTTCGTCATGGACGGCGACAATGCGCGCCAGCCGGTGGCGTCGATGCCCGGCGTCGAGCGCCTCTCCGTCGATCAGGCCGTGCGCGCGGCCGTGCGCGCCGCCGAACTCACGATCCCCTGCATCGCGCTGTTCCCCTACACCGATCCGTCCTTGCGCGACGAGAACGGCACCGAGGCACTCAACGCCGACAATCTCGTCTGCCGCGCCGTGCGCGCCATCAAGAAGGAAGTGCCGCAGATCGGCATTCTCTGCGACGTCGCGCTCGATCCCTACACCAGCCACGGCCATGACGGCCTGTTGCGCGACGACGGCGTCATCATGAATGACGAGACCGTCGAGGTGCTGGTCAAGCAGGCGCTGGTGCAGGCCGAGGCCGGCTGCGACATCATCGCGCCATCGGACATGATGGACGGCCGCGTCGGCGCCATCCGCGAAGGGCTCGATGCCGCAAAACTGCTCGACGTGTCGATCATGGCCTATGCGGCGAAATACGCCTCGGCCTTCTACGGTCCGTTCCGCGACGCCGTCGGCTCGTCGAAGACGCTGAACGGCGACAAACGCACCTATCAGATGGACCCGGCCAATGCCGACGAGGCATTGCGCGAGGTGGCGCTCGACATCGAGGAAGGCGCCGACATGATCATGGTCAAGCCGGGCATGCCCTATCTCGACATCTGCGCACGGGTGAAGGACGCCTTCGGCATGCCGACCTTCGCCTACCAGGTGTCGGGCGAATACGCGATGATCATGGCCGCCGCCAATAACGGCTGGCTCGACGGCGAGCGCGCGATGATGGAAAGCCTCATGGCCTTCAAGCGCGCCGGCTGCGACGGCGTGCTGACTTATTTCGCGCCGCGCGTGGCGGAGAAGTTGCGTAGCGGTTTTTAACTCTGTCATTCCGGGGCGCGGGCGCTTTAGCCCGCGAGCCCGGAATCCATAACCCCAGCGCTGCGGCGTATGGATTCCGGGCCCGGCTCCTGCGTAGCCGTCCCGGAATGACAGTATCGGTACATCGTGCCCTAGCGTCCCCGCCCGTCCATCGAATAGCGCCCTGCCCCGGTGCCGGCCAGCATCAGGAAGGCGCCGCAGATCGACAGGTTCTTCATCGCATGAATCATGTTGTTGGCCTGCTCGGGGCCGGCCGGCTCGTTCCAGAAGTCGTGGAAGAAATAGGTCGTGATCGCGGTGAAGACGATGAGCCCGATGGCCGCCAGCCGCGTCTGCAGCCCGACCGCGATCAACAGCGCGCCGGCGACTTCAGTGACGGCGGCGAGCGTGGCAAGGATCATCGGCTGCGGCAGGCCCTTCGCCGCCAGCATCTCGGCGACGCCGCCCAAGTCAGTGAACTTCTGGAAACCGGACATCAGATAGATCACGACCAGCGCGATGCGCCCGATCAGCAGGGCGGTGTCCGCGAGCGGCGACGTGGCATAGGCCGGGCCGACCGGCGTCATGGCGTGCGACATGTCTCATCTCCGTGGCGAGAGCGCACTCAACCCAGAACGCCGACCGGACGCCCCGGGTTCCCCGCTCAATCCGGCATCGGCCCCGAGCCCAGCCGCTTCGGCTTGTAGCCATCGGCGGCGAGCGCCTCCATAACCTCGCGGGCGTGGGCGGCGTCGCGTGTCTCGATGGTGACGTCGAGGCTGGCGCCCTTGGCCGGCACGTCCAGCAGCAGCCGGCGGTGCTCGACCTCCAGGATGTTGGCGCCGAGCTGGCCGAGGCGCGTCGCGATGATGCCGAGCACGCCCGGCTGGTCCGGGATGATGAGCCGGAAGGCGACGATGCGCGTCTCGCGCTCGAGCTCGCGCACCATGATGGAGGCGAGAATGCGCGGGTCGATATTGCCGCCGCACAGGATGAGGCCAACGCGTTTACCCTTGAAACGCACCGGCTCGGCCAGCAGCGCGGCCAGCCCGGCGGCGCCGGCGCCCTCGGCCATGGTCTTCTGCAGCGTGAGATAGGCGTTCACCGCGCGCTCGAGATGCGCCTCATCAACGAGCACGACGTCGGAGACGAGGTCGCGGATGATCGGCAGCGTCAGCTTGCCGACATTCTTGACCGCAATGCCTTCGGCGAGCGTCGGCCCGCCGACGGGGCGATTGCCGTGCTCCAGCGCGTTCCATACCGCGGGATACAGCAGCGCCTCGGCGCCGATCACCTCGATCTTCGGATTGCGCGCGCGGGCGGCGATGGCGTTGCCGGAGATCAGCCCGCCGCCGCCGATCGGGATCACCATCATGTCCAGATCAGGCACGTCCTCGAACATTTCGAGCGCAATGGTGCCCTGCCCGGCGATCACCTTCTCGTCGTCATAGGGATGCACGAGCGTCATGCCGCGCTCGGCCTGGATCGCCTCGCAGCGCGCCTGCGCGTCGGCCACGGTTTCGCCGTGCAGCACCACCTCGGCGCCATGCGAGCGCGTCGCCGCCACCTTCACATGCGGCGTCGTCACCGGCATGACGATGGTGGCCGGGATGCCGAGCCGCGCGGCGTGATAGGCGACCGACTGGGCGTGGTTGCCGGCCGACATGGCGACCACGCCGCGTTTGCGTTCCTCATCGGTCAGCGACGACAGCTTGTTGAGCGCGCCGCGGTCCTTGAACGAATTGGTGACCTGAAGATTCTCGTATTTGACGAACACCTCGGCCCCGGTCAGCGCCGACAGCCGCGGCGCCGGCAGCATCGGCGTGCGCAGCACCGCCCCGGCGATCACTTTCCGCGCGGCCTCGATATCGGCGATGGTGACGGTCACGAAAGGCTCCGATTCTGGCAGTTCTGCCGCACCATGCCGCAGGTCGGCCCGGCATGCCAATTGCCTTGCCAACCGGCCGCCGCCCCTTGCGGAGGCTTCGGCGGCGGGCCATTTCCGGGTATGATGGCGCAAACTACAGAGTCTCGGGGCCCTTGAATGTCGATTTCGATGGATGTCCGGCCGCATGCCTATGATCCGGACCTAAATCCTGAATTCTTCGAGGGCGTGCTGGCGCGACGAATCCTGGCCTTCCTCATCGATTTCGTGTGCATCGGCGCGCCGGTCATTCTGGCGGCCATGATCATCTTCGTGTTCGGCATCGTCACGCTCGGCCTCGGCTGGGCGCTGTACTGGCTGCTGCCGCCGGCCTCCGTCATCTGGGCCGTTGTCTATTTCGGCCTCGGCGTCGCCGGCGAGCGCTCGGCCACCGTCGGCATGCGGGTGATGGATCTGGAGATGCGCACCTGGTACGGCGCGCCGGCCTATTTCGTGCTCGGCGCCGTCCACGTCATCCTGTTCTGGATTTCGGTGTCGGCGCTGACGCCGTTCATTCTGCTGGTCGCGTTCCTGAACCGCCGCAAGCGGCTGCTGCACGACATCCTGCTCGGCACCGTGATCGTCAACAATGCCGAACGGGCCGCTGCCCTGCGCGGCTTTGCCGCCACCCCGGCGCGGCCGCTTTGACGCCGGGGCCGGGTCGCGCGATGCTGGAGGGAAACATCATGTCCTGGCGCGTTGAATGACAGACCAACCGACAGACCGGAAACCGTGACCCAGCACTCCCGCGACACGCCGCAATTCTACCTGACCGCGCCATCGCCCTGCCCGTACCTCAAGGGCCAGGAAGAGCGGAAGGTGTTCACGCATCTGGTCGGCTCGCGCGCCGGCGAGCTCAACGACCTTCTGACCCATGGCGGTTTCCGCCGCAGCCAGTCGATCGCCTACCGGCCGGCTTGCGAGACCTGCCGCGCCTGCGTCTCGGTGCGCGTCGTGGTCAAGGACTTCCAGCCGTCGCGCAACATGCGGCGCAACCTCGATCTCAACAGCGACGTCATCGGCGACATGCGCGCGCCGGCGCCGACCTCGGAGCAGTATTCGGTCTTCCGCGCCTATCTCGATGCCCGCCACCGCGACGGTGGCATGGTCGATATGACCGTGCTCGACTACGCCATGATGGTCGAGGACAGCCATGTCGAGACCCGCGTCGTCAACTACCGCAGGCGCGACGCCGATTCCGGCTTCACGCACCGCGGCGGCGGCGATCTGATGGCGGTGGCGCTCACCGACGTTCTGTCGGACGGGTTGTCGATGGTCTATTCGTTCTTCGACCCGGAAGAAGCGCACCGCTCGCTCGGTACCTTCATGATCCTCGACCACATCGAGCGCGCCAGGGCGATGGGCCTGCCTTACGTCTACCTCGGCTACTGGGTGCGCGGCTCCAAGAAGATGGACTACAAGGGCCGCTTCCTGCCCCAGGAGCGCCTGCTGCCGGCGGGGTGGACACGGGTGGACCGGTAGCGCCCCACGGGTTGCCGCGTGCCGGTGTGGCTATCGAACGACATGGCGCCGTGGTAAGCGCGCCGGAGTGATCCCTCCGCGAGCAACTTCATGAGATCCGCCAAGACGCCCGCCGGCCCGGCCAACGCGCCGGCTCCCTTCGATCCCGCCGCGGCCGGCTGGACGCCCTACAGCGACGAAGGCTTCATCGGCCTCGTCGGGCCGTTCTGGCAGCGCTCGCATGGCGACGGCTTCCACTACGCCTTCCTCGCCGAGCCCAAGCACCACAACCTGCGCGGCGTCGTGCAGGGCGGCATGATCATGACCTTCGCCGACCGCGCCATGGGCATGGCGGCGCGTCACGCCAACCACAACCAGCCGCAGGCCACCATTCAGCTCGATGTGCATTTCATCGACGCGGTGGAGATCGGCGAATTCGTCGAGGCGCATTGCCGGGTCGTGCGCAAGACGCGCACGCTGATCTTCATGGAGGCCGACCTTGTCGTTGGCCCGCGGGTCGTGGCGACCGCGCACGGCGTGTGGAAGATCTTGCGGGCGAAGGCGGGTTAACAGCCGTCGTAGCCCGGATGGAGCGAAGCGTAATCCGGGATTGAACGCGCGATGCAAGCCCCGGATTTCGCTGCGCTCATCCGGGCTACACGCGCCGCTCCGCTACGATCACTCTTCCGTCTTCTTCGCCGCCGGCGCGCCGCGGAACTTGTTGTTCTTCGGCAGGCCCTGCGCGATGCGGCCGGCATCGGCGCGGTTGCCGCGCCAGTCCTTGAGGTCCTTCATCGTCAGGGTCTGGGTGCGCCCGGCCCCGTCGACCCATGACAGGCCGTCGGCGGCCTTGAAGGTCGTGATGTCGGACAGGCCCTTCTGCAGATAGCGCTGCAGGCGCACGCCGCGGCCCTTGGTCATTTCCGGCACCTGATCCAGGCCGAACACCACCATCTTGCGGTTCTCGCCGATGACCGCGACGGTGTCGCCGTCGACGACATTGAGCGCGGCGGCCTTGTCGGGCGCCTTCAGGTTCAACACCTGCTTGCCCTTGCGCGTCGTGCCGAGGCACTCGTCCTCGGGCACGACGAAGCCGTTGCCGTCATAGCTGACGACAAGGAACTTGCGCCCGCCCTGGTACGCGAGACCCGAGACGATATCGGCATCGGCGTCGATGTCGAAGAACATGCGGATCGGTTCGCCATGGCCGCGGCCGCCCGGCAGCTTGGAGGCGTCGAGCGTGTAGAACTTGCCGTTGCCGGCGAAGATCAGGATCTTGGCCGTGGTCTCGGTCTGGAACGCGAATTTCAGCGCGTCGTCGGTCTTGAACGAAACGCCGGACAGATCGAACTGGTGGCCGCGCAGCGCGCGGATCCAGCCCTTCTCCGACACCACCACCGTGATCGGCTCGCGCACGGCGAGCGCTTCCTCGATCGCGGCCTCGTCATGCTCGAGCGCGGTGGAGAATTCGGTGCGCCGCTTGCCGAGTTCGGTCTTGGGGCCGAACTGCGTTTTCAGCTCCCTGACCTGCGCGGCGATCGCCTTCCACTGCAGATCGGTCGAGCCGATCAGCTTCCGAAGACCGGCGGCCTCCTCGGTGAGCTTCTTCTCCTCGCCGCGGATTTCCATTTCCTCGAGCTTGCGCAAGTTGCGCAGGCGCATGTTGAGGATGGCGTCGGCCTGCACCTCGGTGATCTTGAAGGTCTTGATCAGGACCGGCTTGGGCTCGTCCTCGGTGCGGATGATCTTGATGACCTTGTCGAGGTTCAGATAGGCGACGAGGTAGCCGCCGAGCACTTCGAGGCGATGCTCGATCTCGGCCAGACGATGCCTGGAGCGGCGCAAGAGAACGTCGCGGCGATGCTCCAGCCATTCGGTCAGCGCCTCGGCGAGGCCAAGCACCTTGGGGATGCGGCCTTTCACCAGCACGTTCATGTTCAGCGGAATGCGCGTCTCGAGCTCGGTGAGCTTGAAAAGCGACTCCATGAGGATCGTCGCATCCACCGTGCGCGCCCGCGGCTCGATGACCAGGCGCACGTCTTCGGCGGACTCGTCGCGGATGTCGGCGACCAGCGGCAGCTTGCGCTCGTTGAGCAACTCGGCGAGCTTCTCGACGAGGCGCGACTTCTGCACCAGCCACGGCATCTCCGTGATGACAATGTTGTAGGTGCCGCGCGCACCCTCCTCCACGTTCCATTTGGCGCGCACGCGGAACGAGCCGCGGCCCGTGTTGTACGCCTCGGCGATGGCTTCCGGCGGATCGACGATGATGCCGCCGGTCGGGAAATCGGGACCCTTGACGTATTTCAGCAAAGTCTTGGAGCGCGCGTTCGGCGTCTCGATCAGATGCAGCGCGGCGTCGGCGAGCTCGGCGATGTTGTGCGGCGGGATCGACGTCGCCATGCCGACCGCGATGCCCTGCGAGCCGTTGGCCAGCAGGTTCGGGATGGCCGCCGGCAGCACCACCGGCTCGTCGTTGGAGCCGTCATAGCTGGGGCGGAAGTCGACCGCGTCCTCGTCGATGCCGTCGAGCAGCAGCTTGGCCACTTCGGTGAGGCGCGATTCCGTGTAACGCATCGCCGCCGCGTTATCGCCGTCGATATTGCCGAAGTTGCCCTGGCCGTCGACCAGCGGGTAACGCTGCGCGAAATCCTGCGCCAGACGCACCATGGCGTCGTAGATCGCCTGGTCGCCATGCGGATGGAAGTTGCCCATCACATCGCCGACCACCTTAGCCGACTTCTTGAAGGCGGCGCCCGGATCGAGGCGCAGTGAGCGCATCACGTGCAGGATGCGGCGGTGCACCGGCTTGAGCCCGTCGCGCGCGTCCGGCAGCGCCCGGTTCATGATGGTGGACAGCGCGTAGGCCAGGTAGCGCTCTTCCAGCGCCGACTGCAGCGCCACCGGCTCGACGATGCCGCCCGGCGGGCCGCCGTTATTGGAGGGAATCACTTTTTTTGCCATGCGGCACGGGATACTGCGGCACGGCGGGTCGAACAAGGCCCCCGAATCGTCCCGGTCCGGGGCCCATGAACCGCCGATGAATGCGTCAGCCAGCCAAGATTCGAAAATTCGTCGCTATCGTGCGAACCGGAAGCGACTTCGGGCGTTCCTTGCGGCGGAAATCCGCGCTGGAACCAAAACGACGGATTCTGCGCAATGGCCAATTGTCGGCTGAAGTTGTGATCCCTGTCACAGCCGGAACCTTGCGGCCCGGCATGATGCACCAACAACCGGCGCCACCTTCACGGCGTCGTTACCCGGAGGAAATAAAATGCGCGCCTTGATCCTTTCGTCCCTGTTCGCCGTGGGCCTCGGGCTCGCCGGTGCCACGTCAGCCAGCGCCGCGCCGATCGCCGACATCAACGCCGCCGTGGCCGGCCAGACCGCGGTCGATCATGTCCAGTATTACTACCGCCACCGCCCGCGCCATCGCGTACGCTGCAACAACGTCCGCGTCTGCCGCATGACGCCGTGGGGCCGCCGCTGCCACTGGGAACGCATCTGCCGCCGCTGGTAATCGCGAATTCTGACGATCTTCAAACGGCCCGGCGGCATCGCCGGGCCGTTTTGCATTAATTTTATCTCGCGGAGAGCATCCGCCGCCGGCCGGGCCTATAATTTGAAACTACGATTCCAAATTCGATCGGCGCAGGCTTCAAGCTGTGCCGGTCGAATGCTTCACCAAGCCCCAACCGGAGAAAACCCAATGCGTAAGCTTGCGCTGTCGGCTCTCGTCACCCTCGGTCTCGGTCTTGTCGTGTCATCGGCCGCCGTGGCCGCGCCGCTATCGGCCGGCGCTGCCGGTCTGAGCACCGCGACGATCTCGGCCTCGCTGATCGAACAGACCGCCGTGCGCTGCCGCAACGTCCGCGTCTGCCGCATGACGCCGTGGGGCCGCCGCTGCCGCGTCGACCGCGTCTGCCGCCGCGTCTGGTAAGCGCGACCGTCCGCGCGATGAGAAAAGGCCCGGCAAATCGTCGGGCCTTTTCATTTGATTATCGTCAGGCGACCTTGGGCACCGCCCGCGCCAGCGCCGCGAGAAAATGCATGCGCTCATCGGCGAGCTGCATGCCGCGCGGCTCCAGCACGTGGCGAGCCAGGAAAAAACCGGTGAGCGCGAAGCCGTCATCCAGATCGCTGCCGCGAGGATTGACGCCCGCGTCGAGGAGAAACGGCGGCAGCTTGAACATGCGGTCGGCATAAGGCGCCCCCGCCTCGCGCGACACCGCCCGGCCCGATTTCGGCGAAACGTAGATCAGGTCTTCGGTGGCGCCGGTGGCGGCGCATTCTTCGAGATCCAGGCCGAAGCCGAGTTCGGACAGAAGCTGCATCTCGAAGCGCGCGACTTCCGGCGCCGCCCAGGCCGCATTCTCGAGACCGTCCAGGATGGTTTCGAATTCGACGAACAGACCCTCATGCGGGTCGCGCTCGGGCAACAGCCGCATCAGCGCGGCAAGGTGCGACACGCCATAGATGGCATGCGGCGAACCGAAGTAGTTGGACGCGCGCTGGCGCAGCGGCTCGACGGTGTAGTTGCCCATGTGATCTTCGAGCCGGGCGCGCCACGTCGCGGACACGCTGTTGCCGGGCTGCAGCACCGGTTTCATGCGCGTGCCGAAACCGCCACGCACCATGCCGACATGGCGGCCGTGCTCGCGCGTCATCAGCTCGAGGATGGCGGACGCTTCCCCATGCCGCCGCACGCCGATCACGATGCCTTCATCGGTCCATTGCATGTCTGTCGTTCGTCATTCCGGGCACGAGAGATCGGCGAGCAAGCCCGCAAGACATACTCCTGGAATCGGGGGAAATCACGGTGCCGCGTGACCCTTTGACGACCTGCCGCGAGAAAATCCACCGCTTGACGAGCAACGTGTATAATTGCATTATTCCCGCTTTGGTTGCAAATCGCGACCGGCGAGTTCGACTTCGGTTGCGTCAGTGGGGAGACGGCAATGTCGAAAGTGCTCGGAAAGGCGACTTACAGCGCCTATCGCCAGGACAACATCGTTCACGTGATCGCCGAGGGCGAAAAGCCCTACCTGCAGACGAAGGTGACGATCGAGCAACTGCCCTTCATGATCTACCCGCCAATCTACGCGCTGTATTTCGAAACATCAGGCATCACCATTCCCGTCATCGTTCCCTTCGTGATCGAACGGGCCATCACCAACTTTCCATCGAGCGCCAAATCGATTTCGATCGAGGACGCAACCGGCCACCATTCGATCCCGATCGACACGCGCGCAAGCGCCTCGACCGGCGCGCACGCCCTGGCCCTGAGCGAAGCGGCGGCCGCCGGCAATGTCTGCGTATTCCGGCAACTGGGCACGGAGCGACTGCTGATCGCCGCTTGCGATGCCATCCTGCCCGCCATCTATACCCGGGTTTTTGGCCCCGCCAGCTACGCCGAATGTCAGCAATATGTGGCGACCCACGCCCTGCGGCCGGTTTTCGATGTCCGGAAGGAAAGTTTCAAGGCGTGGATCGACTTCATGCCGGGCGGCCCGCCAAAGCTGATCGTCATCGGCGAAGTGACCACCGGACCCGCAATCGGCGTTCAACTGATCAAGGCCGTGCCGCAGGGCATCAACCCCAACATCCTCATCCTCGATATCGTCCTGACGCCGGGTACGGGCCGGGTCAGCACGCCGGTGCCGCAGCCCGTGCGCTACGAGGAATCCCCGCCCGCCAACACATACACCGATGTCACCATTCGCTCGGGCGCCGACAGCTTCACGATACCCGTCGGACAAACGCATTAGGTCGTCGAGGTTACAGCAAACGGAGGTGAGCCATGCCCGCAGCGAAGCCGCTTTCCCTTTCCGCAAGCCGGATGACGAGCGACGTCAGAAAGGCCGTGGACGCGGCCTTGAGCAAACACAAGCTCCAGAACCTGCAGGTTGGCGACGGACTGGCCATTTCGTCCGGCATCGTCGGCTTTATCGTCACCGACAACGAGCTCGGCAAGAAATCGATCGCCGACATCTCCGGTCTCGCAGCATCCGTGGCCACGTCACTCAATGGCGGCGAACCGGCCACCATCATCAAAGGCGGTCAGATCATTGTCGGCTTCATGCCGCCCACCGGCGTCGCTTCGATCAAGGATTGATCCGTGAACGCCGAGGAGCGGCAGGTTCGCTGCCCGAGCGCACAGCCGGGCATGGAAAAGTTGCGGGTGCTCGGCGTTGTCGCGCCGACGCCGGAGGGGCCGCGCGTCGCCTACCTCCGCCACGATGTCGAAGCCAGCGACGACGTGCTGGCCTTGGCCGCGCCCGTTCAGCCGACCGAGGTGTTTCGCCTCAGCGGAAGCTGCGCCGGCGGCACATGCGCGCATTTTCAGGGCCAGCGCTGCCGGTTGGCGGAGAGGGTCGTCAGCATGTTGTTGCCGGTGGTGTCGGCGTTGCCGCCGTGCCGGATCCGGCCGTCCTGCCGGTGGTATGTTCAGGAAGGGCGCGAGGCCTGTCTTCGCTGCCCGCAGATCGCGACGCTGGACGTCGCCGATCCGCATCGCAGCGCGCTCGCCAGGCCCGGCTGAGCACCCCGCCCGGGTACGATCCTACTCCCGCGGGAACTCCAGCCCCATGGCGCGGTAACGCTCCGGATCGTCACCCCAGCCCTCGCGCACCTTCACGAACAGGAACAGGTGCACCTTGGCGTCGGCAATCTCGGCGATGTCCTTGCGCGCCGCCTCGCCGATGGCGCGCAGCGTCTGGCCGCCCTTGCCGATCACAATCTTGCGCTGGCTCTCGCGCTCGACAAAAATCGTCTGCTCGATGCGCACATCGCCGCCGCGCAATTCCTTCCACTGCTCGGTTTCGACGGTGGAGTGATACGGCAGTTCCTGATGCAGGCGCTCGAACAGCTTCTCGCGGGTGATCTCGGCCGCGAGCTGACGCATCGGCGCGTCGGCGATCTGGTCTTCCGGATAGAGCCAGGGGCCGGCGGGCATGCGCCCGGCCAGCCATTTCTTCAGATCGACCACGCCGTCGCTCTTGAGCGCCGAGACCATGAACGTCGTTTCGAACTTCGCCTTCTCGTTGGCCGCCTTGGCCAGCCCGAGCAGACTGTCACGCGGCACGACGTCGATCTTGTTGAGGATCAGGATCTTCGGCCCCTTCACGTCCTGAAGCCGGTCGAGGATCGGCTCGATGTCCTCATCGAGCCCCTTGCGCGCGTCGATCAGCACGGCGGTCAGATCGGCCTCGTGGGCGCCGCTCCACGCCGTCGTCACCATGGCGCGGTCGAGGCGCCGCTTGGGCGCGAAGATGCCGGGCGTATCGACGAAAATGATCTGCGACGGGCCCTCGACGCTGATGCCGCGGATCAGCGCGCGCGTCGTCTGCACCTTGTGCGAAACGATGGTGACCTTGGAGCCGACCAGCGCATTGAGCAGGGTCGACTTGCCGGCGTTCGGCGCGCCGATCAGCGCCACGAATCCGCAGCGCGTGCCCTCGCCCGCGGCGCCACCGGTTTCAGTTTCGTTCATCACATCTTGTCCAGTTTGACGCCGACGCTGGTCAGCATGGCCGCCGCCGCCGCCTGTTCGGCGGCGCGCTTCGATGTACCGACGCCTTCGGCGGGCGGCTTGTCAGGCAGCACGACCGCGATCCTGAACTGCGGATCGTGATGCGGCCCGGTCCGCGCGACTTCCTTATAGGCCGGCGTCGGCAGACCGCGCGCCTGCGCCCATTCCTGCAGCATGGTCTTGGCGTCGCGGGTCGGCTTGAGCGACTGGACCATGCGGTCCTGCCAGAACTTGGCGATCAGCGCCTCGGATGCCGGATAACCGCCATCGACGAACACGGCGCCGACCAGGCCCTCGCAGGCGTCCGCGAGAATGGTGGTGCGCAGCCGTCCGCCGGCATGGGATTCCGAATTGCCGAGCCGCAGTTCGGGGCCGAGGTCCATGTCTTTCGCGACCGCGGCGCAGGTTTCCTTGCGCACCAGATCGGCCAGCCGCTTCGACAGTTCGCCTTCGTTGGCCTTGGGGAAGTTGCGATACAACATGTCGGAAATGACGAGACCGAGCACGTGGTCGCCGAGAAACTCGAGCCGCTGATAGCTCGAGACCCGGTTCTGCGGCCCGCCCGACAGCGCCGAGATATGGGTGAGCGCCCGCTCGAGCAGCGACTTGTCGGAAAAGCTGTAGCCAATCCTCGCTTCGAGCCCCGAGCGGTCTTTGACCTTGCGGCTCATCGGACGATCGAGAACAGCCTGTTCCAGCGCACCGAGACGGGCCAGCGCCAGAACTGCCAGGCCTGTTCGCCTTCATTGACCGAGAAGAAGATGATCTGCGCCTTGCCGACGAAGTTCTCGAACGGCACGAAGCCGACCGACGAGAAGCGGCTGTCGGTGGAGTTATCGCGGTTGTCGCCCATCATGAAATAGAAACCGGGCGGCACGACGTATTCTTCGGTGGTCTGCGGAAAGCGCGAGTGATCGGTCGAGCAGTCGAGGATGTTGTGCGCCACGCCGTTCGGCAGCGTCTCGCGCCACTGCTTGACGCGGTCGATGAACGGATTGGGACAGGCCGCCTCACCGACGAAGTCGGCGATGCGCTCCATCTTCACCGGCGCGCCGTTGATCGACACCACGCCGTCGGTGATGCGGATCTTGTCGCCCGGCAGGCCGATGATGCGCTTGATGTAGTCGGTCGAGGTGTCCGACGGCAGGCGGAAAACGACGACATCGCCGCGCTCCGGCGTCAGGCCGCCGGGGACGCGCCCGGAAAACAGCGGCAGCGACAGCGGCAACGAGTACTGGCTGTAGCCATAGGAGTATTTGGAGACGAACAGATAGTCGCCGACCAGCAAGGTCGCCTTCATCGAGCCGGACGGAATGTTGAACGGCTGGAACAGGAAGGTGCGGATCACGAGGGCGATGATCAACGCATGAAAGATGACGCGGATCGTTTCGCCGACGCCGCCTTCTTGCCGCTTACTGGATGCCACGCTCATTGCGCCTTTCGGTCCTGGCTGATGCGAACGCGACGTGAAGGTCCGCAATGCGCCCCGGCGATCTTGTAGCCGCTGCCCTTATGCAGCGCAATGAAGTTCCCTCAAAACCGGGCGTAACTCGCTGGAAAACATCGAATTATCCGGCCTCAGCGGGAGTCGGCGGGGTTGACCGCGGGAATCGCCTGGATGATGACGATGGCCTGCGACAGCGGCCCCTCGTCCGTCATCGACAGGTCGATCCGGGGCTCATGGCCGGCCGGCATCAGCGACTGGAGCCGCCGCAGCGCCCCGCCGGTCAGGCGCAAGGTCGGCCGCCCGCCCGGCAGGTTGACCACCCCCATGTCGCGCCAGAACACGCCATGGCTCATGCCGGTGCCGAGCGCCTTGGCGCAGGCCTCCTTGGCGGCAAAGCGCTTGGCATAGGTCTCGACGCGGTTCTTGCGGCGGTCGGCCTTCTCGCGCTCGATCGGCGTGAAGATGCGCGACAGGAAGCGCTCGCCGTGGCGCTCGATCGTCTTGGCGATGCGGCGGGCATCGCACAGGTCGGAACCGAGACCGACGATCATTGGTACTTCTTCTTGCGCATGACCTGATCCGAAAACCGGTTCCCACTTTTCGGGGTCATGCGCGAACGCGGGCCCGGCCGCGGTCCATGGCGGCGCGCATGAACTTGATGGTCTCTGCAAGGCCTTCGAACACCGCCTCGCCGATCAGGAAATGGCCGATATTGAGTTCGACGATCTGCGGCAGCGCCGCGATCTCCTCGGCGGTGGCGTAGTCGAGACCGTGTCCGGCGTGAACCTCGAGGCCGAGACCGGCGGCGAGTTCGGCGCCTTTCACGATCGCCTGCCACTCGGCCTGGGCCTTGTCCTTGTGGCCATCGGCCAGAGCCTCGCACCAGGCGCCGGTGTGGATCTCGATCACCGGCGCGCCGAGCGCGGCCGCGGTCTCGATCTGCTCCGGCTGCGCGCCGATAAACAACGAGACGCGAATGCCGGCGTGCTTGAGCTTGTGAATGACCGGCTTGAGGTGCGCCTGCTGGCCCGCGACGTCGAGGCCGCCTTCGGTGGTGCGCTCCTCGCGCTTCTCCGGGACAAGGCAGCAGGCATGCGGCTGCGTCTTCAGCGCGAGCGCCACCATCTCGTTTGTCGCCGCCATTTCGAAATTGAGCGGCTTGTCGATCTCCGTCTTGAGGCGGGCCATGTCGTCGTCGCGGATATGGCGCCGGTCCTCGCGCAGATGCGCTGTGATGCCGTCGCAGCCCGCGGCGATGGCGAGCTTGGCCGCGCGCACCGGGTCGGGATGCCGCCCGCCGCGTGCATTGCGGATGGTGGCGACGTGATCGATGTTGACGCCGAGGCGCAGCTTGGAGGCCATGACTTATCTTCCGTTCGTCCCCGCGAAAGCGGGGACCCAATCGTATCATTCGACGGAGGGATCAGCTCCCGGGTTCCCGCTTGCGCGGAAACGAACGGAGCGTGGCGCACCGCCCTTGCCCTCACCCATTCACGCGCTCCGCCTTCGCGACCATCGGCTTCGCCCTCAGTTGCGACAGGATGTCGTTGAGGTGCTTGAGATCGTACACTTCGAGATCGATCAGCACATCGGTGAAATCCGGCGCGCGGCGCGTCATCGCGATGTTGTCGATATTGCCGTCGTGCTCGGCGATGACCTGCGCGATCTGCGCCAGCGAGCCGGGCTCGTTGGCCGACTGCACGGTGATGCGCGCCGGAAAGCGCCGCACCGATTCCTCGGCATCCCAGCGCACGTCGAGCCAGCGCTCCGGCTTGTCCTCGAATTCCGCCAGAGCCTGCGACTGGATCGGGTAGATCGTAATGCCCTCGCCCGGCGACACGATGCCGACGATACGGTCGCCCGGCACGGCGCCGCCATCGGGCGCAAAGCGGATCGGCAGATCGCCGCTGATGCCGCGGATCGGAATCGCCGGACCGGTCGAATCCGGCACCTTGAACTTCACCGACTTGAACTTGCGCAGGCCGAACCAGCCGCCGCCGGTCTCGGCCTTGGGCCGCGCCGCCGCATTGGCGGCCGCGCGTTCTTCCTTGTAGTCGGGGTACATGGCGCGGGCGACGTCGGACGCCTTGAGTTCGTTGCGGCCGACCGCGGCCATCACGTCCTCGAGCGAGGCGCGGGCCAGGCGGGGCAGCGCGCCGATCAGCTTGTCGTCCGAATAGGTCATCTTGGCGCGCTGGAACAGACGCTCGACCATGCGGCGGCCGAGCCCGGCATATTGCTCGCGCACCGCGGTGCGCGTCGCGCGCCGGATCGCCGCGCGCGCCTTGCCGGTGACGACCAGCGCTTCCCATGCCGACGGCGGCGACAACTGCGCCTTCGAGGTGAGGATTTCGACCTCGTCGCCGTTCATCAGTTCCGACGTCAGCGGCGCGATCTTGCCGTTGATCTTCGAGCCGACCGCGGTGTTGCCGACGTCGGTATGCACGGCATAGGCAAAGTCGATCGGCGTCGCCTTGCGCGGCAGCGCGATCAGCTTGCCCTTCGGCGTGAAGCAGAACACCTGATCGTGAAACAGCTCGAGCTTGGTGTGCTCGAGGAATTCTTCCGGGTTCGAAGCCTCCGCCAGCGCTTCGATGGTGCGCCGGAGCCAGGCATAGGCGCTCGATTCCCGCGACAGCATTTCGGTCGGCGTGCCGACGCCGTCCTTGTAGAGCGCGTGCGCGGCGATGCCGTATTCGGCGATCTGGTGCATTTCCCTGGAGCGGATCTGCAGTTCGACGCGCTGCTTGCCGGGGCCGATCACGGTGGTGTGGATCGAGCGATAGTCGTTGGCCTTGGGCGTCGAAATGTAATCCTTGAAACGCGTCGGCACCATCGGCCAGGTCGTGTGCACGATGCCGAGCGCCTGATAGCACTCGGTCACGCTGCCGACCACGACGCGGAAGCCGTAGATATCAGACAACTGCTCGAAGCCGACGCCCTTGCGCTCCATCTTGCGCCACACCGAATAGGCGCGCTTGCGCCGCCCGGTGACGCTTGCGGTAATGCCGCGTTCGGCGAGCTTGCGCGTGAGCTGCTGTTCGATCTCGGAGATGAGCTGCGCATTGAACGCGGCGATGGAATCGAGACGCGCGCTGACCACCTGATAGGCATCCGGATAAAGCTCCCGGAACGCCAGGTCGTCGAGCTCCTCGCGCATCTCGTGCATGCCCATGCGGCCGGCGAGCGGCGCATAGATTTCCAGCGTTTCCTCCGCCGTGCGCCGGCGCGAGGCCGCCGGCATGTATTCCAGCGTGCGCATGTTGTGCAGGCGGTCGGCGAGCTTGACCAGCAGGACGCGCACGTCGTCGACGATGGCGAGCAGCAGCTTGCGGAGATTTTCCGCCTGCTTGGCTTCCTTGGTGACGAGGTCGAGCTTCTTGAGCTTGGTCAGGCCCTCGACCAGCGCGCCGATGTCCTTGCCGAACAACTGGTCGATGTCGGCGCGCGTCGCGTCGGTATCCTCGATCGTGTCATGCAGCAAGGCCGCCGCGATGGTGGCGTCGTCGAGCTTGAGGTCGGTGAGGATCGCCGCGACCTCGATCGGATGCGAGAAATACGGATCGCCCGAAGCGCGGCGCTGATCGCCATGCGCCTTCATGGCGTAGACATAGGCGCGGTTGAGCAGCGCCTCGTCGCTGTTGGGGTTGTAGGCGCGGACCCGCTCGATGAGATCGACCTGCCGCATGATCTGCGGCTTGCGCGGGGCGACCTTCTCCGGCGGCGTCGATACCGCCGGCGGCGCCTGCAATGGCGCCCGGGTCATGGCCTGACTCTGCATGCGCGGGAGATCGGGGCGCGTGCGCATTCCTCGGTTCCAGCCTCCAAATACCGCCGAAGATGCGTTCGCAGGGCCCCCGGCGGCCCATCATACGATAGATATCACGTCAATTTCGCGGAGCCGCAAGCTGCGTTGCGCCCTGCTTAATCATTTCTCGCCGCGCCCGGAGCCCTCCCCGACCGCCGGCCCGGCAGGAACGCCAAACGAGAAAGGCCCGGCACAGCGGCCGGGCCTTTACACGAAATTTACGCTGCCGGACAACGCCTATTCGGCGTCGTCTTCCGGAACCTCTTCCGGCGGCGCCAGGCCCTCGAGGCCCTTGAGCAGCTCTTCCTCGGTCATGCGGTCCGGGGTGGCCATATCGGTGTCGTCCGAATCCACACCGGCGCCGATCAGCGGCGCTTCGGGCTCCGGCTCGTCGACCTCGACGTATTTCTGCAGGGAATGGATCAGGTCTTCCTTCAGATCCCCCGGCGAAACGGTGGTTTCCGCGATTTCGCGCAGCGACACGACCGGGTTCTTGTCGTTGTCGCGATCGATGGTGATCTGCGAACCCGACGAGATCATGCGGGCGCGGTGGCTCGCCAGCAGCACGAGATCGAAGCGATTTTCAACCTTGTCGATGCAGTCTTCTACGGTGACCCGGGCCATCGGCTCGTCACTCCTCAAAGTGGTAACATTTCGAGAGTTATTCGCTACCTATCCTCTGCGACCGTGATTTTCAACCCCTTTTTGTCTTGGTTTGGCCTCATCTTCCTGTTAGCCAAAATCGTGCGACCGCAAGGAAGGCCTGCCGAATGCATTATCGGCTGCGGCTTCGATTGCGCGGGTGCCAACCGAATTGTTCATCACGTGCCGCTCAGACCCAGATCAGCGCCTTCGACAGGCATTGTGGCCCGCGCCCGGCGCGCGAGCCCGGCTGACGCCGCATTCGGCATGAAACTGGCCGCAAGGCCCCGCGGGCGACTTTAAGGACCACAGGACGTGACCATGACCGGCGAAAAGTTCGCTTTGTTTATTGATGGCGCCAACCTCTATGCCACCGCCAAATCCCTCGGCTTCGATATCGATTACAAAAAGCTGCTCAAGGAATTCCAGTCGCGCGGCAACTTGCTGCGGGCGTTCTATTACACCGCGATCATCGAGGATCAGGAATACTCCTCGATCCGCCCGCTGATCGACTGGCTCGACTACAACGGCTACGCCGTCGTCACCAAGGCGACCAAGGAATTCGTCGATCAGGCCGGCCGGCGCAAGGTCAAGGGCAACATGGATATCGAGCTTGCCGTCGATGCCATGGAAACCGCGCCCAATGTCGATCACATCGTGCTGTTCTCCGGCGACGGCGACTTCACCCGCCTCGTCGAGGCTGTGCAGCGCAAGGGCGTGCGCGTCACCGTCGTCTCGACGGTCACGACGCAGCCGCCAATGGTCGCCGACGAGCTTCGCCGCCAGGCCGACATCTTCGTCGATCTCATGAGCCTGCAGAGCAAGATCGGCCGCGACCCGTCCGAACGGCCGATGCGCATGCGCGAGCCGGCCGATACCGGGCATGGTCCGGGACATGGCGCGGGACATGGCGCCGGACATGGCGCCGGACATGGCGGCCACACACCGCAGTTCCTGCAGCGCAGCCCGACGCCGCCGCAGCGCGCCGGCGCGGCCGCGGCCGACGACGACTTCGAGGATTAGCGGACCGCGTGCCGTGGCGCGCTCCACCGCCACCAAACCCGACGGCTATGACTGGCCGGACAGCGGCAAGCCCGGGCGCGACTGCCCGCGCTGCCCGCGGCTTGTCGCCTATCGCGAGGATTGCCGCCTCAAACAGCCGGACTGGTTCAACGCGCCGGTGCCCTCCTTCGGGCCGGTCGATGCGCGGCTGCTGATCGTCGGCCTGGCGCCCGGCGTGCAAGGCGCCAACCGCACCGGCCGCCCGTTCACCGGCGACTTTGCCGGCGACCTGCTCTACGACACGCTGTCGCGCTTCGGCTTTGCCAACGGCAAGTTCGACGCCCGCATCGACGACGGTCTTGCCCTGACCGACTGCCGCATCACCAATGCGGTGCGCTGCGTGCCCCCCGAGAACAAGCCGACGCCCGCCGAGATCAATACCTGCCGCGACTTCTTCAGGGAAACGATCGCCGAGATGCCGACGCTGCGCGCCATCGTCGCGCTCGGCGCAGTCGCTCACGGTACCGTGCTGTCGGCCTTCGCGGCCAAGAAGTCGGCGCACCCGTTCAAGCACGGCGGCCATTACCGGATGGGCGGCATCGAGCTGTTCTCGAGCTATCATTGCTCCCGCTACAACACGAACACCGGCGTGCTGACCTCGGAGATGTTCCGGGCCGTCTTCAAGGCGGTCCGCAGGTATCTGGATAGCGGCAAGCTCTGAACTCGACTGCAACGTTCCTGCGCAAGTATCGTTGATCTACCCACGAGACCGGCTGCCAGCCGGTCCGCGGTCACCCCGAGGGAGCGACACATGAACATTCGCAAGCGAGTTGTGACGGCCGGTCTGGCCGCAGCGCTGGCTCTTGCGGCCGCCTTGCCCGCGGCTGCCCAAACCGCCAGCGCTCCGCTCAAGGACGCCCAGGGCAAGGAAATCGGCTCCGCCAATCTGACGCAGACGCCGCGTGGCGTGCTCATCATCGTTTCGGTCAAGGGCCTGCCGCCGGGCGAACACGCCTTCCACGTCCATGCTGTCGGGAAATGCGAGCCGCCCTTCACCTCGGCCGGCGGCCACTTCAATCCCGATCACAAGAAGCACGGCTTCATGTCGCCCGAAGGCGCCCATGCCGGCGACATGCCGAACCTGCACATCCCCCAGAACGGCGACCTCACCATCGAAGTGCTGAACGCCGCCGTGACGCTGGAAAAGGGCAAGCCGAATTCATTGTTCGACGAGGACGGCTCGGCGCTGGTCATCCACGCCGGCACGGATGACTACAAGACCGACCCGACCGGCGATGCCGGCGGGCGGATCGCCTGCGGGGTGGTGAAGTAACCGCACCGCGAGACCATTGAACGGCCGGCCCCAGCAAGGGACCGGCCGTTTCCAGTCCAAATTGTCGCAGCCGTGAACCACGCGGCGCCCCGCACCGTATTCCTCCGACTGCTTATCAACATCGGAGGAGCCGCTCGCATGCATTTCAATCGCCGCCAGACACTCAAGGGCGTCGCTGCCGCCATCGCGGCAGCCGCGGTCGCTTCGCCGCACCGCGTCTTTGCCCAGGCCGCCGACGGTCCGTTCAAGCTGCCGCCGCTCGGCTACGCCTACGAAGCGCTCGAGCCCAACATCGATGCTTTGACCATGACCATCCATCACCAGCGGCATCACGGCGCCTTCATCGGCAACCTGAACAATTTCGCCAAGACCATTCCCGACCTCGGCAAGAAGCAGGTCGAAGCGGTGTTGGCCGACCTTGCCAGCATTCCGGAATCGTCGCGCACCGGCGTGCGCAACAATCTCGGCGGCCACTGGAATCACACTTTCTTCTGGGAGCTGATGACGCCGGGCGGCGCCAAGGAGCCGGGCGGCGACCTCAAGGCCGCCATCGACGCCGAACTCGGCGGTTTCCAGAAGGTCAAGGAACAGGTCAATGCCGCCGGCGGCAGCCGCTTCGGTTCGGGCTGGGCCTGGCTCACGGTCGACAAGGACAAGAAGCTCAAGATCGTCTCGACGCCCAATCAGGACAACCCGCTGATGGACGGCGCGCGCGGCGCCGTGATCGGCGTCGATGTCTGGGAACACGCCTATTACCTGAAGTATCAGAACAAGCGCGCCGAATACCTCAGCAACTGGTGGAATACGGTGAACTGGGACAAGGCCGCCGCCCATTACAAGAAGGCGATGGCGTAACAGCTCTCTGACGGCCAACACCGCCGCTCATTTCCGCGCAAGCAGGAATCCAGTTCTTCTCTGAAGACGAAAGAACTGGACCCCCGCGTTCGCTGGGGTGAGCGGAAATTGGAATGGGCCGATCTAACCCCGATCCCGCAACAGACGACTCTTCTCGCGGTTCCAGGTCTTCTTCTTGTCGGCCTCGCGCTTGTCGTGCAGCTTCTTGCCCTTGGCGAGCGCGATCTCGATCTTGGCGCGGCCCTTCTCGTTGAAATAGAGCTTGAGCGGCACGATGGTCATGCCCTCGCGCTCGACGGCGCTGGCGAGCTTGTGGATTTGCCGGTCGTGCAGCAGCAGCTTGCGCAGGCGCTTGGGCGCGTGGTTCTCGCGGTGCGCCTGGACGTATTCCGGGATGTTGGCGTTGACGAGCCAGATCTCGCCGCCCTTGGCGTCGGCGTAGGACTCCGCGATCGTCGCCTTGCCGGTGCGCAAGGATTTGACCTCGCTGCCGGTGAGCACGATGCCGGCCTCGAAAGTATCCTCGATCAGATAGTTGAACCGCGCCTTGCGGTTTTCCGCGACCGTCTTGAAACGGCGCTCGTCCTTGGCAGCCATGGAACTCATATAGGAACGGCCGGCGCGCAATGCCCGCCCGGCGGACAAGAACGCGCCAACCTCATGTTAAATCTTAGTTCAGAAAAACCATGCAAATAATTGATTTTGCACGATATTATCTGCCGTTTAGTTGATCAGCCCGGCGTGAACCATGGCGTCGCGGATGACCCTCCCGGTCGGCGCCGTCACCGGCACCAGCGGCAGACGGACCTCCTCCTCGAGACGGCCGAGCAGCTTGAGCCCGTGCTTGGCGCCGGCCAGACCCGGCTCCTTGAAGATGGCATCGTGCAGCGGCACCAGCCGGTCCTGAATCTTGAGGGCTCCGGCATAGTCGCCCTTGAACACGGCCGTCATCAGGTCGGCGCACGGCTTCGGCGCCACATTCGCGACCACCGAGATGCAGCCATGGCCACCGGCCGCCATATAGGCGAGCGCCGTCATGTCCTCGCCCGAGAGCTGGATGAAGTCCGGACCCAGAGCGTGACGCTGTTGCGAGACCCGCGCCAGGTTCGCGGTGGCGTCCTTGACGCCGACGATGTTCTTCAACTCGTACAGCCGCTTCATCGTCTCGACCGACATGTCGACCACCGAGCGCGGCGGAATGTTGTAGATGACGATCGGAATGCCGATGGCGTCGTTCACCGCCTTGAAGTGCTGGTACATGCCCTCCTGGGTCGGCTTGTTATAGTACGGCGTCACCACCAGTACCGCATCGGCCCCGGCCTTCTCGGCATGGCGCGCCAGATCGACGGCCTCGTCGGTCGAGTTCGAACCGGCGCCGGCGATCACCGGAACGCGGCCCTTGGCCTGGTCGATGCAGATATCGACCACCTTGTGATGCTCGTCATGGCTGAGGGTCGGGCTTTCGCCGGTGGTGCCGACCGGCACCAGCCCGCTCGTCCCCTGCCCGATCTGCCATTCGATCAGGTCGCGAAACGCCCGCTCATCGACGGCGCCATTTTTGAACGGCGTCACGAGCGCGGTCATGGAACCTCGGAAGCTCGTTGTCGCGGCGGTCATGGCGTTCTCCTACCCGGCTACGCGGTTTTGCAAGGGATCCATCAATATCGGCTTGAGCCATTTGATGAAAGCCCCCTCGCGGCGCAATTTACCATGATTTGCCAAGCTTTTGCCGCCGTTTGGCGATAACTGTGATTCGAGGTCAGGGGGACCGGCGGTATCCCCTCGCTTACCTTTTTGCCCTAAGGGAGACAGGCGCGCCTGGTGTATTGAGTCGGGCGCTTTCACGAAGAAACGCAACGATCGCGCCCGAACGAACAGAGGCAACGGTTTGCAGGACGTATCGAAACGCTCGCTGTCGCGAATTTCCCTCGCCTTGATCGGCGCCGGCGCAGTGCTGGCCATGCCGGCCGTTGCCGCCGCCCAGCAGACCAAAGCCGCGGCGAAGACCGAGCAGATCAAAAAGCCGCAGACCAAGGTTGACGCCGCCAAAAGCAAAACGGCCAAGCAGGCCAAGGTTAAACAAGCCCTTCGCACCAAGACGGTCGCGCACCCGCCGGCGCGCCCCAATCTGGTCGCGGTGCCGATGCCGCAAGCGCGGCCCGATGGCGGCACGGCCGTCGCCCTGCCCGCGAGCCGCCCGCTGCAACTCGTCAACGTCGCTACGGCGTCGGTTCCACGCGGTGCCGATGCTTTCGCCCAGGTTGCCACCGGCGCCCGCGGCGCGGTGTTTGCGAGCCGGCTCGTCCTCAAGCCGCTGGCGCGACCCACCGCAGGCCCCTTCGCGACCGCGCCGACCACGTCCACGTCCAGCGCCGATATCGCCATGCTCAAGCGCGTGCGCGACGCCGCGACCAAGGGCAGCGACGCCGACGCGGAAGCGGCGGCGCGTACCATCGCCGATCCGGTAGCGCGCAAGCTCGCCGAATACATCATTCTGCGCAGCTACAACACCAAGCCGAATTTCGAGCGCTACGCCAGTTTCATCGAGCGCAATCCGGACTGGCCGCATGTGCCGATGTTCCGCCGCCGCGCCGAGAACACGCTGTGGAACGACAATGTCAGCGACGCCGGCGTGCTGTCGTTTTTCGCGAACCAAAAGCCGACCACCGCGAAGGGCCGCTATGTCCTCGCGCGCGCGTTGCTGGCCCGCGGCGATCGCGCCGCCGCTCAGGATCTCGTGCGCACCGCCTGGCGCACCCAGGACGCCAGCGTCGATGTCGAGCGCCGGGTGATCGAGATGTTCGGCGCCATGCTGAGCGCCGACGACCACAAGGCGCGCATGGACGATCGTTTCTATAACGATGACACAGAGGGCGGGATGCGCGCCGCCGAACGCGTCGGCGGCCACCATCTGCACATTGCCAAAGCCTGGGCCGCCGTCATCAAGCGCGCCAAGAACGCCAAGGCGCTGCTCGACGGCGTGCCGTCATCGGCGCATCGCGACCTCGGCTATATCTTCGCCCGGGCCCAATGGCTGCGGCGCAACGGCAAGCCCGAGGAAGCCGGCAAGCTCGTGCTGTCGGCGCCGAGAGATCCGGCCGGCATCGTCGATGCCAATGAGTGGTGGCAGGAACGCCGCATCCTCGTGCGCGAACTGCTCGACAACAAGGATGCCCAGACCGCCTACCGGGTCGCCCGCGATGCCACGACGCCGACGCAGACCAACTACCGCGTCGACAAGCACTTCACAGCCGGCTGGATCGCGCTGCGCTTCCTGAACGATGCCAAGACGGCGGCCGCGCATTTTGCCGAAATCAACCGCGGCGCCGGCAACAACCCGCACGCGCTGTCGCGCGGCGGCTACTGGGAAGGCCGCGCCGCCGAAGCCATGGGCCAGCGCGCCCAGGCGCGCAATTTCTACAGTGAAGCCGCGCAATACAGCGCGACCTATTACGGCCAGCTCGCCCGCGCCCGGCTCGGCCTGCCCGATCTCGGCCTCGTCGGCCCGCCGGAATTCACGGCCCAGCAGCGCAACCAGCTCGCCAACACCGAGGTGGTGCGCGCGGTCGAACTGCTCTACGCGCTCGACGACCGCGACATGATCGCCTCGATCTTCGCCGAGCTTGGCGACAGCGCCACGGATGTCGCCGGCATGGCGATGCTCGGCGAGGTCGCGGCCAAGTATAAAGATCCGCGCGCCATGGTGTTGCTGGGCAAGAACGCGCTCGGCCGCGGCCTGCCGCTCGACTATTACGCTTTCCCCACCGCCGGCTTGCCGAGCTATCAGCCGATCGCGCCGCCGGTCGAAGACGCGCTGGTCTATTCGATCGCGCGGCAGGAGAGCCATTTCAACCAGAAGGTCGTGTCGCCGGCCAAGGCCATGGGCTTCATGCAGGTGACGCCGGTCGCCGCGCAGGACACGTCCAAGCGCTTCAAGTATGTTTACAACGCGCCCCGCCTGCTCAGCGATCCGGTTTACAACATGCAGATGGGCGCGGCCGAACTGGCGATGCTGCTCTCGACCTATGACGGCTCCTACATCATGACCTTCGTCGGCTACAACGCCGGGCGCGGCCGCGTGCGGCAGTGGGTCGCCGCCTATGGCGATCCGCGCGATCCCAGCGTCGATCCGGTCGACTGGTGCGAGCGCATCCCGATCGCCGAGACGCGCAATTACGTGCAGCGCATCATGGAGAACCTTCAAGTCTATCGCGCCCGCTTCGGCGGCGGCAACCGGCTGGTGATCGAGGCCGACATCCGCCGCGGCGCGCCGCGCTAACCAACGCCGATGCAGCCGCAAGCCGCCGGTCCAGGGGCGGCCTCACCATGACAGATGCGCCCATCTCCCGCTTCGTCACGGCCGCCGACGGGATCAAGCTGCATGTGCGCGAGTATGCAGGGCGCGGCAACGGCGCCCTGCCGGTCGTCTGCCTGCCGGGGCTCGCGCGCACGACCTTGGATTTCGAGCCGCTTGCCGAGGCCCTGGCCGCCGAAGGACGCCGGGTCATTGCGCTGGATTATCGCGGCCGCGGCCGCTCCGATTACGATCCCGACCCGGCGAAGTATTCGCTGCCTGTCGAACTTGGCGACGTGATCGCCGTGCTGGCGGCCCTGGCCTGCGAGCCCGCCGTGTTCGTCGGCACCTCGCGCGGCGGCATACTGACGATGCTGCTGGCGGCGCTACGCCCTTCTGCCATCGCCGGCGCCGTGCTCAACGACATCGGCCCGGTTCTGGAGATCGAGGGCCTCGTGCGGATCAAGGGCTATGTCGGCAAGCTGCCGAAGGCCGCCACCTTCGAGGAGGCCGCGATAAACCTCGAGCGCCTGTTCGGCGCCCAGTTCACCCGGCTCACGCCGGAAGACTGGTTGCGCTATGCACGGCGGACCTTCGCCGAGCAGAACGGCCTATTGGTGCCGAACTACGATCTCGCGCTGGCCCGGGCGCTCGAGGACTTCGACCCGGCCAAGCCCCTGCCCGACCTGTGGCCGCAATTCGAGGCACTCGGGCCCGTGCCGGTGATGACGATCCGCGGCGCGAACTCGGACTTGCTATCGGCCGCGACGGTTGCGGAGATGGGCAAGCAGCATCCCGACCTCCAGGCGCTGGTCATCCCCGACCAGGGCCATGCGCCGTTGCTGGCCGAGGCCGACGTCACCGCGCGCATAGCGGCATTCATTGAGCGCTGCGACGCACGACACCAGGGTTAGGTGCCGCGCCGGGTCGGGCCGACCATCGAGGACGGTTGCAGCTCCGACAAAAAGAAACCCCCGGCTTTCGCCGGGGGCTCTTTAACGTCGATCCTAGATCGTGAGATCAGGGATAGAAGTTGCGCTGGGCGCGGAACATGCCGGACCACCAGCTGTTGTTGCCGATGTTCGGGCCGGTGAACGCGGTCTGCTGCGCGTTGTACATCAGTTCGACGCTCAGATCGAGGTTGGTGACCGGGGTCCAGACGGTGCGCGAACCGATCTGCCAGAACGACCAGTTGGCAGACGTACCCGCAACCGCACCACCGGTGGCCGTGACGCCGCCGATCAGGATGGCGCTGGCCGCCGCCGAGTACTGCAGCTTGCCGTAAGCGCCGTACAGCGAGGTCTTCCAACCGGGGACCCAGTTGTGCTCGAGACCGCCGGTGATCGACCAGCCGGTCGTCAGGTCGGCCGTGGTGCCGGTGCCCGTGAGCACGGCATCGAAAGCCGGGCCGTACGAGGTCACGCCGGCCTGCTTGACGGTCTGCGCGTTGGCAAGGCCCGAACCGACATAAGTCGTCGCACCGACGCCATAGGTGAACTGGCCGATGATGTAGTCACCCTTGCCGAGCATCGGCAGGTTGACCTTGGCGCCAGCACCGAAAGCCCAACCGCCCTTGTCGCTCGGCGCGGTCTGCTCGCCGAAGTTGACCTGGTGGTAGGCGCCCATGATCTGGGCCGAACCCCAGGCCTGATCGACGCGGAGGTTGCCGACGAGATCCGGGATCGACTCGCCGCCGAACGTTGTGCTCGCCGCGCCGGCGATCGTCGAGATACCCAGACGATGGCCGAGGTTGCTTTCGGCCGAGATCGAGGCCGACAGACCGTTGCCGAACTGAGCGGTATAAGCCCACAGGTTGATACCGTTGCCGCCCTGCGCCGAACCCCAGACGTTCGACTGGTTCGAATAGCCCATGCTGTCGAAGTCGAAGAACGAAGCGGTCTTACCAGCGGTGAACCCAGCGAACTGGATGAACATCGCCGGCGCGTAGATGCGGTTGTAGGCCAAGCCGGACGGGGCGCCGCCCTTGCCGATGTTGGAGCCCGAGTTCAGACCCGAGTCATCCGTGGCGGCGATGTAGGCGTAGGCGCGCAGGGTGCCGTAGGCGGTCTGCGAGCGGGCATCGGCCGTGATCGCAGCGCGGCTACGCCAGTGCTGGACGTTATAGGTGCGGATGTCGCGGTCGTTGAACGCAACGCCGAACGAGCCGCCGGCATTGAAGTTCACTTCCGTACGGACGAAGCCGCCGATCTTGATGCAGGTATCGGTGCCCGGCATGTAATAGAAGCCGGCTCCGTAGAGCGAGCAAATCTTCACGTACTGGACCGATTTGACGATCGACACGATGAATCCCGCAATTGCTTCAATCGCGGGCGTTCCGGCGAAGGCCGCCGTTCACTTTCTGTCGCCGGCGCACGAACTGGGCCCGCCGTGGGTCAATGAAAATTCCAAGTAATTGAATCGATAGCCGGATCGGAAAACGAAACCGCTCGATGTCGCCGTCGCCCAATAGGTATAGCGTCGGACGACCGAATTCGAACGCGAAAAAGCGCGCAAAAAACCGCGCGCCGATACTGGCGCACGGTTCGTTAGCGGACGGTAAATGGCTCGGTGTCAGCGCGGCGCGCGTGAGCGCTCACGGCATCGCTGTCGCGATGCCATTTCTACGCGCGCATTTCTAAGGCTCAGTTGCTGTGTTGCGGCGGCGGCTCGGCCGAGAACGTCACGACCTGCTGCATGAGGTCAGCGGCGCCGCTCAGCGTTTCCTGCGAGAGATGCGCGTAGCGTTGCGTTGTGCGCGCGTGCATGTGGCCAAGCAATCCCTGCACGACGTAAAGCGAAACGCCGCGATTGACCAGGAAGCTGGCGAACGAATGCCGCAGGTCATGCAGGCGCACATCGCCGAGGCCGGCACGCTTGCGGATCCGGTCCCATGGAAAGAATAACGACGCGGATGGCCGGCCTGTGACTTCCGAAGGAAATATGTACGGGTTGCCTTCGATCCGCGGCGTTGACGTCAGAAGCGCGATCGCCGACTGGTTGAGCGCGATGACCCGCGCCCTGCCCGACTTCGATTTGGGCACCAGCAAGGTCTTGTTCTTCCAGTCGACGTAGTCCCACTTGGCGAACGTGATCTCGTTGCGCCGTCCGCCCGTGAGCAGCAAGAGCAGGATCGATCGCGCCGCGGTGCGGTTCTCGTCGGCATGGATCGCACGCACGAGGTTCTCGGCTTCCCACTCGGCGAGAAAACGGTTGCGCTGAACCTCGGGCCCGGCACTCAGACCAGCCGCCGGATTGTTCTCGCCACCCGGCGTCTTCCACTTGCGCGCCAGGTTGTAGATATAACGCAGGATGACGATGACCCGGTTCATCGTGCCGGGAGCATAACCATCATCCCGCATGGCATTGACAAGGCCGGATACGGCCTCGGTCTTGACCTCGTCGAGCGCGAGCGCGCCGAGGCGCGGCAGAACGTGAATCCGCAGCACGGTCTCATCGGTCTGCCAACTGCTCTTGTAGGTCTGCACATAAGGCAGATAGCGTTCGGCGACGAAGTCGCGCAGCAGCGGAATGGCGCGCATTTCCCGGCGGCGTTGCTGCGGGTCAACGCCGAGCAATGCCTCTGCCACGATCTGTTTGGCTTTGCGGCGCGCCTGCTCCAGCGACACGACATCGGCCGGACCGATCTTGTACTGCCGCTCGCGTCCACGCTCGTCGGTATAGCGCTGGTAATACGTCTTGCCGCCGGAACTGCGGACTTCGAGCATGAAACCGCGCTGACCGACGTCGAAATAGTCAGTCTTTTTTCGCTCGGGCGGACATGCCGCCTGCCGGACGAAACCGGCCGATAACACAACTGTGGGCATACGCAACGCGACCGCTCAATACGCGACTTGCTGATGCGCCATTTTTCCCTCATAGCGAGCGTGTGCTGGCGTATATTTGCAAGTCTTAGTTATAAATTCCTCGTTAACTCTGGTGCAAAGGCGCAGCAAACACAAGAATAAAACATATATTATGATCTTTTATACTTGGATAATGATCAAACGACTGTTTCTCGTGACATTACAAACTTTTAAACGTGAAAATCATTAGACATCTGCGGCTGGAAGCCGCAAGCGGCGTAAAATTCGACAATCACGCGAGATTTCGCCGCCCACACGTTTTCTTTAGAAGAAGCAAGCCTTCGCTGGCTCGAATACTTCAGCAGAACAAATCAATACTTTGGATGGATGTATAAGAGGAGTGGTCGGAGCGGCAGGATTTGAACCTGCGACCCTCTGGTCCCAAACCAGATGCGCTACCAGACTGCGCTACGCTCCGACGGCGTTAAAGTCATTGAACGACTTGGCTTTTCAGTTCAAGCAATCTTTTTGCAGGTGAACATTTCTGCACGGTGCGCCGCCACATTTTGCTACCGTGCTTGCCCACGCCCGCCGGCCCGACCGTCTCGTCGCCAGGCTGGCCGGCCTGCTCAGCGCCGCCCCTCCTCGGACTGGATCAGCACCGCGCCTCGGCCCAGGCCGGGCGACGACGCACCAGCATCGGACCGTAGCTTGCGGCAAACACTACGAAACCGCCGATCCACAACGCACCCGCAGCTTCGAGAGCCGCGATATCGCCGCTTAGAGATGCCGCGACACGCAGAATGGCGCCGATGAACACCATTGCGTAGATCGCCTGCGTTGCCAGGCCAGCGCGGAGGGCGTGGCCGGTGTGCCCCAGCGACGCTCGGGTCATGACCGCCAGCGTCATCAGTCCGACCGCTCCCGCTCCCCAGGCGTGAATCCCGGCACTCCCCGGCACGTCGGCCACCGGCGACAACCCCGACAGGAGGAAGCCGAGCGGCACGAAGGCGTAGGCGACGTGCAGCACCAGGACCAACGGGTCGCCCGCCGCCCGGTAGCCGACCCAGCGCCATAGCCTGAACGCCTGCATCGCTCCGGCGGCCAACAGCGCGGCGCCGGCCCATTCGCCGGTCGGCGCGACGATCCACCCTGCCAACGCCAGGATCGACACCGCCAGCGTCAGCCCGTCATAACGCGAGAACGGCACCGGCATGCGTCCCGGATTGTTGCGCGCCAGCCAGTTGTTGGTGAAACTCGGCACGATGCGGCCGCCGATCAGGGAAATGAGAACGATCACCGTCGACAACGCGAGCCGCAAACTGTAATCGGCCGCGCCAATCACATGAACCTCGGCGTGAAAAAACACATTGGCCACGGTCAACGCCGCAATGACGCCGAGCACGCGCAGGTTACGCCAGTTCTTCCCCGCGATAATCTCGCGGGCACAGACGAACGCCAATGTCGCGAGAAACGACACGTCGATCGCCGCGGTGAGCAGCGGCCCCAGATTCGCCGACACCAGAATGGCGATACGGCCCGCCAGCCATAACGCCGCAAGCCCCGCCAGCGGCCAGCCATTCACCGGCAATCGTCCGGTCCAGTTCGGAATTGCCGTGAGCAGGAAGCCGGCGATTGCCGCCGCCGCATAACCGAAAATCATCTCGTGCACGTGCCAGTCATGCGGTCCGAAGGCGGTGACGAAAGGCACATAGCCCAGATAGATCGGCAGCCAGATGAGCACGCCGAACGCCGCCCACAAGGCCGCGCACAGAAAGAAGACGCGGAACCCATAGGAGAACAGAGCCGGCCCGGCATAGCGGCGGCGGCGATCAAGGGAAGGATTCGAGATGGCGGCGTTCGACATGGGTATGGTCCCGGCTTGCGTTACGCCGGCACCGTGGGGCAGCACCCGGTTCAATGCGTTGACAAATATCAGAGCGCGTCAGTCGGCCTCGATTGCCGATGGCTTGGCGAATTCCGCAAGGCCGGCCGGATCGTCGATCGTGATCATCGCGCCCTGGCTGCGCACGCCATGCTTCTCCAGCACGGCAATGCTACGCGAATAGCTTTCCGGCGTCATGCCGAGGAACGAGGCGAGCTTTCGCTTCTCGAGCGGCAGTTCGAACGCGTTGCTGCCCGCGCGCTGCGCCATGCCCAAAATCCAGTTGGCAAGCCGCTCCGTCGATGAGCGCATACGGTCGTTCTTGAGAACACGAGTTACGGCGCGATAGCGTTTCGCCAGTTCATCGACGATGCCGCGCGCGAAAGCCGAATCGCGACTGAATGTGTCGCGCACCACCTGCGACGGAATCATCAGGATCTGCGACGGCGTCAGGGTCCGCGCCGATTTGAGCCACGGCTCGTCACGCATGACCGCGGCCAGAATGAAGCTCGATGGCGGATAGACGATATCGATCGTCGTTTCTTCGCCGTCGCGGGTCGCGTACAGATCGACCGCGCCTTCGACGACGATGTAGAGAAAGTCGGGCAACTCCCCTTCCCGGATGAGGTCGGCGCGCGCGGGAAAGCGCTGCAGCATCGACTGCGCCATCAGATCGGCAAGGGCCTGCTCCGACATCTGCTGGAACAACGGCAAAGCACGAATCGATGGCACATCGGATCGCCGAAGCGACATTTTCCAGTTCTCCCGAGTCATTACGTCAGGCGCATTGTCGAGCGCTTGACTAGTATCAAGCGACAGAACTTACTATATCAAACATTCGATACCCATCAATCAATACTGGGACAATTCGACACTATTACCAGTCGAGTTGATCAACCTCAAAGTATCATCGTGCTCGGTGAGGCTTCCTGCTCGCGAGATTTCATTCGCGAACGGAGAACGTCATGCCGACGGACACTGCGAAATCGATACCGGGCCAAAGCCAGGCCTTGTGGATGTCGACCATCGCCTTCACGGTGTGTTTCGCGGTCTGGACCATCTTCGCCATCATCGGCGTCCAGATCAAACAACAGCTCAATCTTTCGGAAACACAGTTCGGTCTTCTGGTCGGCACGCCAATCCTTACCGGCTCGCTGATCCGTCTCGCACTCGGCATCTGGACCGACCAGTACGGCGGCCGCGTCGTCTACACCATGACCATGCTGGCCGCGGCGGTTGCGACCTTCCTGCTCTCCTACGCGCAGACTTATCCGCAGATGCTGCTTGCCGCGCTCGGCGTCGGCATTGCCGGCGGCTCCTTCGCGGTCGGCGTCGCTTACGTGTCGCGCTGGTACCCGACCGAGAAGCAGGGCACCGCCCTCGGCATCTTCGGCGCGGGCAATGCCGGCGCCGCGGTGACCAAGTTCATCGCGCCCTTCGTGTTGGTTGCCTATGGCTGGCAGGTCACGGCGCAAATCTGGGCCGCCGGCATCGCCGTCATGGCGATCGTGTTCTGGTTCACCACCACCGACGATCCGGTGCTACGCGCCCGCCGCGCCCGCGGCGAAAAGGCGACCAGCGCCTGGCTCGAACTCGCGCCGCTCAAGAGCATCCAAGTCTGGCGCTTCTCACTTTATTACTTCTTTGTGTTCGGCGCTTTCGTCGCGCTGTCGCTGTGGCTGCCGCGCTACCTGATCAGCGTCTATGGCGTGGACATCAAGACCGCCGGCATGGCCGCGGCGATGTTCTCGCTACCGGCCAGCATCTTCCGCATCTATGGCGGCCACCTGTCCGATCGCTACGGCGCCCGGCGGGTGATGTACTGGACCTTCATGGTCAGCGTCGTCTGCACTTTCGTTCTGGCCTATCCGCCAACCGACTATGTCATACGTGGCATCAACGGGCCGATCGCCTTCCACATGGAGATGGGGCTTCCGCTCTTCATCGTCACGGTGTTCGTGCTCGGCTTCTTCATGGCGCTCGGCAAGGCGGCCGTCTACAAGCACATCCCGGTCTATTATCCGAAGAATGTCGGTTCGGTCGGCGGCCTCGTCGGCATGATCGGCGGGCTCGGCGGCTTCGTGCTGCCGATCGCTTTCGGCGCGCTCAACGATCTGACCGGCGTGTGGACGAGTTGCTTCATGCTGCTCTTCCTCCTCGTGACCGGCGCCCTGATCTGGATGCATCTTGCCATCCGGCAGATGGAGCGCGGAGTCGTCGGTGCAGCGCTGGCCAAGTTGCCCGAACTCCCCGAGATGCAGGAGATCCACGGTCCCGAACACGTCGGCGCCCTGTCCGGCAAGATCCTTACCGACTGGCGGCCGGAAGACGAAACGTTCTGGAAAGAGAGCGGCCGCGCCATTGCCAAGCGCAACTTGTGGCTCTCGATCCCGGCTCTGCTCCTGTCCTTCGCGGTCTGGCAGGTGTGGTCGGTCGTGGTGGCGAAGCTGCCCGCGGTCGGCTTCACCTTCACAACCGATCAACTGTTCTGGCTGGCAGCGCTGCCCGGCATCTCCGGCGCCACGCTGCGCATTTTCTACTCTTTCATGGTGCCGATCTTCGGCGGCCGGCTGTGGACCACGGTGGCGACCTGGTCGCTGATGATCCCGGCCGTCGGCATCGGCTATGCCGTGCAGAATCCGAACACGCCTTATGTCGTGTTCCTGATCCTCGCGCTGCTCTGCGGTCTCGGTGGCGGCAACTTCGCCTCGTCGATGGCCAACATCTCCTTCTTCTTCCCGAAGAAGGAGAAAGGCAACGCGCTGGCGCTCAATGCCGGCCTCGGCAATCTCGGCGTCAGCGTCGTGCAGTTCGTCATTCCGATCGCCATCACCGCCGGCGTGTTCGGCTTCCTCGGCGGCGATCCGCAGCCGATCGGCGCGACCGGCAAGATGTGGCTGCAGAACGCCGGCTTCATCTGGGTGCCGTTCATCGCCGCCAGCGCGTTTGCCTGCTGGTTCGGCATGAACGACATCGCCTCGGCCAAGGCGTCGTTCTCCGAACAGGCGGTGATCTTCGAGCGCAAGCACAACTGGCTGATGTGCTGGCTCTACACCGGGACTTTCGGCTCCTTCATCGGCTACTCCGCCGGCTTCCCGCTGCTCGCCAAGACGCAGTTCCCCGCGATCGACGCCCTGCCCTTTGTCTTCCTCGGGCCTCTGGTCGGCGCGCTGTCGCGATCGGCGACCGGCTGGCTGTCGGACAAATATGGCGGCGGCCGCGTCACCATGTGGGTGTGGGTGCTGATGATGATCGGCGTCGCCGGAGTGCTGTACTTCCTCGGCATCAAGAACCAGCCTTATGCCTTCTGGGGCTTCTTCGCGATGTTCTTGGTGCTGTTCTTCGCGGCCGGCGTCGGCAATGCGTCGACCTTCCAGATGATCCCCAACATCATGCGCAAGGAGATGGACCGGCTGATGCCGACCGCGGACCGCGATACGCGGCTGCGCCAGGCGGAGAAGGAATCGGCGGCCATCACCGGCTTCACCTCGGCGATCGCGGCCTTCGGTGCCTTCTTCGTCCCGAAATCCTACGGCACGTCGCTCGCCATGACCGGCGGCGTCGAAGCGGCGCTGTGGGGCTTCCTGATGTTCTACGTTAGCTGCCTCGTCATCACCTGGGCGTTCTACACGCGCCGCGGCGGCCTGCTCTACGATATCGAGCACGGCACCACGCTGCCGCCCTCCGCTCCGCGCCCGCCCCTCGCGCCGCAACCGGCCCAATAAGGATTCCGGACGATGAGTCACTTTCTCGACCGACTGACCTTCTTCAAACGCGGCGCCGAGCCGTTTTCCAACGGCCACGGCATCGTCACCGACGAGGACCGGCGCTGGGAAGACGGCTACCGCAAACGCTGGCAGCACGACAAGATCGTGCGCTCCACGCACGGCGCCAACTGCACCGGCTCGTGCTCGTGGAAAATCTACGTCAAGGGCGGCATCGTCACTTGGGAGACGCAGCAGACCGATTATCCGCGCACGCGGCCGGAACTGCCGAACCATGAGCCGCGCGGCTGTTCGCGCGGCGCCAGCTACTCCTGGTATCTCTACTCCGGCAACCGCGTGAAGTATCCGCTGGTGCGCTCGCGGCTTCTCAAGCTGTGGCGCGAAGCCCGCGTGCTGCGCACGCCGGTCGCCGCCTGGGCTTCCATCGTCGAGGACCCCACGAAGCGCGAGGCCTATACGGCCAAGCGCGGCCTCGGCGGCTTCGTGCGCGCGCACTGGGATGAAGTCACCGAGATCATCGCCGCGGCCAACGCCTATACGGTGAAGAAACACGGCCCCGACCGCGTCATCGGCTTCTCACCGATCCCGGCGATGTCGATGGTCTCCTATGCCGCGGGTTCGCGCTACCTGTCGCTGCTCGGCGGCGTCTGCATGTCGTTCTACGACTGGTACTGCGACCTGCCGCCGGCCTCGCCACAGACCTGGGGGGAGCAGACCGACGTTCCCGAGAGCGCCGACTGGTACAATTCCGGCTTCCTCATATTGTGGGGCTCCAACGTGCCGCAAACGCGCACGCCGGACGCCCACTTCTATACCGAAGCGCGCTATCGCGGCGCCAAGAGCGTCGTCATCTGCCCGGACTATTCGGAAGCCTCCAAGTTCGCCGATCTGTGGATCTCGGTGAAGCAAGGCACCGACGCCGCGCTCGCCATGGCGATGGGGCATGTCATCCTGCGCGAATTCCATCTCGACCGGCAGGCCAAGTATTTCCAGGACTATGTCCGCCAGTACACGGATATGCCGATGCTGGTGGAACTTGTGAAGCAGGACGGCAAACTGGTGCCCGGGCGGCTCCTGCGCGCCTCCGACTTCACGGGCGATCTCAATGAGACCAACAATCCGGAATGGAAGACGGTCGCCTTCGACGAGACGAGCAAATCCATCGTCGCGCCGCGCGGTTCGATCGGCTTCCGCTGGGGCGAAAAGGGCAAGTGGAATCTCGAGGAGAAGAAGTCCGACGGCGAAGCCACCAGGCTGCAGCTCACTTTCGCCGAGGATCGCGATGAGCTGGCCGATGTCGCCTTCCCCTATTTCGGCAATCGCGAGCACGACCACTTCGCCGGCACCGACCATCCGAGCGTTCTGGTGCGCAAGGTGCCGGCCAAGCTCGTCGCGCTGAAGGACGGCGAGAGGCTGGTCGCGACCGTCTACGATCTGTTCGTCGCCAATTACGGCCTCGACCGCGGCTTCGGCGGCGATCATGTCGCGACGTCCTATGACGCCAACGTGCCCTACACGCCGGCCTGGGCGGAGAAGATCACCGGCGTGCCGCGCGACCAGATCATCACCACCGCGCGCGAATTCGCGCTCAATGCCGAGAAGACCAATGGCCGCTCCATGGTCATCATCGGCGCGGCGATGAACCACTGGTATCACGCCGACATGAACTACCGCGGCGTCATCAACATGCTGGTGATGTGCGGTTGCGTCGGTCAATCGGGCGGCGGCTGGTCGCATTATGTCGGACAGGAGAAGTTGCGACCGCAGTCCGGATGGCTGCCGCTTGCCTTCGGTCTCGACTGGGGCCGGCCGCCGCGCCAGATGAACTCGACGTCGTTCTTCTATGCGCATACCGACCAGTGGCGCTACGAGACCGTCGGCATCGACGAGATCCTGTCGCCGACCGCGCCGGCCGGTCCGTGGGATGGCGCGCTGATCGACTACAATGTGCGCGCCGAGCGCATGGGCTGGCTGCCGTCGGCACCGCAGCTCCGGCAGAACCCGCTCGAGATCGCCAAGAAGGCGGCGGCCGCAGGCCTCGATCCGAAGGACTATGTCGCCAGGGCGCTGAAGTCCGGCGAGTTGCAGATGTCCTGCGAGGACCCGGATCACCCGGACAACTGGCCGCGCAATATGTTCGTATGGCGCTCCAACCTGCTCGGCTCGTCCGGCAAGGGCCACGAGTATTTCCTCAAGCACCTGCTCGGCACCACGCATGGCGTGCAGGGCAAGGACCTCGGCGAAATGGGCCACAAGAAGCCGCAGGAAGTCGCCTGGCACGACGACGCGCCGAAGGGGAAACTCGACCTCCTCGTGACGCTCGACTTCCGCATGTCGACGACCTGCGTCTACTCCGACATCGTGCTGCCGACCGCCACCTGGTACGAGAAGAACGATCTCAACACGTCGGACATGCATCCCTTCATCCATCCGCTGACCTCCGCGGTGGACCCGGTGTGGGAGGCGAAAAGCGACTGGGAGATCTACAAGGCGATCGCGAAAGCGTTCTCGCGCGTCGCGCCGGAAGTGCTCGGCGTCGAGAAGGATGTGGTGCTCACGCCGATCCAGCACGACTCGGCCGGCGAGATCGCGCAACCCTTCGACGTCAAGGACTGGAAGAAGGGCGAGATCGAGCCGATCCCCGGCAAGACCATGCCGGCGGTGGCGGTGGTCGAGCGCGACTATCCGCACATCTATGAGCGCTTCACCGCGCTCGGGCCGCTAATGGAGAAGCTCGGCAATGCCGTGAAGGGCATGGCCTGGAACACCGAGCACGAGGTCGAGCTCTTGAAGCGCCTCAACGGCGAGGTGACGGACGGCCCGACCAAGGGCCTTGCCCGCATCGACAGCGACATCGATGCGACCGAGGTGATCCTGTCGCTGGCGCCGGAGACCAATGGCGAGGTCGCGGTGAAAGCCTGGGACGCGCTGTCCAAGACCACCGGCCGCGACCACACCCATCTTGCCATCCCCAAGGAGGACGAGAAGATCCGCTTCCGCGACGTGGTTGCGCAGCCGCGCAAGATCATCTCGGCGCCGACCTGGTCGGGGCTTGAATCCGAGAAGGTCTGCTACAACGCCGGCTACACCAACGTCCACGAACTGATCCCGTGGCGGACCCTCTCCGGCCGCCAGCAGCTCTACCAGGATCACCTGTGGATGCGGGCCTTCGGCGAGGCGCTCTGCGTCTATCGGCCGCCGGTCGACCTGAAAGCCGTCAAACCGGTAATCGACACCAAGCCCAACGGCGAGAAGCAGATCGTCCTCAACTTCATCACGCCGCATCAGAAATGGGGCATCCACTCCACCTACACCGACAACCTGATGATGCTGACCTTGTCGCGCGGCGGGCCGATCGTCTGGATCAGCGAGAACGACGCGAGGCAAGCTGGCATCGCCGACAATGACTGGATCGAGGCCTACAACGCGAACGGGGCGCTCGTCGCGCGCGCCGTCGTCTCCCAGCGCGTCAAGGACGGCATGTGCCTGATGTATCACGCGCAGGAGAAGATTGTGAACGTACCGGGCTCGGAAGTGACCGGCCAGCGCGGCGGCATCCACAACTCGGTGACGCGCGTCGTCGTCAAGCCGACGCACATGATCGGCGGCTACGCCCAGCAGGCCTACGGCTTCAACTACTACGGGACGATCGGCACTAACCGCGACGAATTCGTCATCGTGCGCAAGATGAAGGCGGTGGATTGGCTCGACAAGCCCGCAGCCGACCAACACCAACCTCTCACCGTCGCCGCATCGACCAAACTGGAGGCCGCAGAATGAAGATCCGCGCGCAAATCGCGATGGTGCTCAACCTCGACAAATGTATCGGGTGTCACACCTGCTCCGTGACGTGCAAGAACGTCTGGACCAATCGCGAAGGCATGGAATATGCCTGGTTCAACAACGTCGAGACCAAGCCGGGCGTCGGCTATCCCAAGGAATGGGAAAACCAGAAGCGCTGGAACGGCGGCTGGCGGCGCAAGAAGAACGGCAAGATCGAGCCGCGCATCGGCGGCAAGTGGCGGGTGCTGGCCAACATCTTCGCCAACCCCGATCTGCCCGAGATCGACGACTACTACGAGCCCTTCACCTTCGACTACGAGCACCTGCAGAACGCACCGGAGCTCAAGGCCTCGCCGACGGCGCGGCCGCGTTCGCTGATCACCGGCGAGCGCATGGAGAAGATCGAGTGGGGCCCGAACTGGGAGGAAATCCTCGGCACCGAATTCGCCAAGCGCTCGAAAGACGTCAACTTCGAGGGCGTACAGAAGGACATCTACGGCCAGTTCGAAAACACCTTCATGATGTATCTGCCGCGGCTGTGCGAGCACTGCCTCAACCCGACCTGCGCGGCCGCCTGCCCGTCCGGCGCCATCTACAAGCGCGAAGAGGACGGCATCGTTCTCATCGACCAGGACAAGTGCCGCGGCTGGCGCATGTGCGTGTCCGGCTGCCCCTACAAGAAGATCTATTACAACTGGTCGAGCGGCAAATCCGAAAAGTGCATCTTCTGCTATCCGCGCATCGAGGCCGGCCAGCCGACGGTGTGCTCTGAGACCTGCGTCGGCCGCATCCGCTATCTCGGCGTCGTGCTCTATGACGCCGACCGCATCGAGGAAGCCGCCAGCGTCCCCAACGAACAGGACCTGTACGACGCGCAGTTGCGCGTGTTCCTCGATCCGCACGATCCGGCGGTGATCGAACAGGCCCGCCGCGACGGCATCGCCGAGAACTGGCTGGAAGGCGCCCGCCGCTCGCCGGTCTACAAGATGGCGATGGAGTGGAAAGTCGCCTTCCCGCTGCATCCGGAGTATCGCACGCTGCCGATGGTCTGGTACGTGCCGCCGCTGTCGCCGATCCAGTCCGCCGCGCAAGCCGGCCAGATCGGTCACGACGGCGAAATGCCGGACGTGCGCTCTTTGCGCATCCCGCTGCAGTATCTCGCCAACCTGCTGACCGCCGGCAAGGAAGAGCCGGTGGCGCTCGGCCTCGAACGCATGCTCGCGATGCGCGCCTATATGCGAGCGAAGACCATCGACGGCGTCATCGACGAGAACATCGCCAGGCGTGTCGGCCTCACCGGCCAGCAGATCGACGATATGTACCACATCATGGCGATCGCCAATTACGAGGACCGCTTCGTCATCCCGACAGCGCATCGCGAGATCAACGAAGACGCCTACGATCTGCGCGGCTCCTGCGGCTTCTCGTTCGGTAACGGCTGCTCCGGCGGCGAAACCCCGACCAACCTGTTCGGCACGCCAAAGCGCGCCAAGAACCCGATGGAGATGGTTTGATGAGCTCGACTCTCAAGGCGCTGTCGGCGCTGCTCACCTATCCCACTCCCGAACTCGCGCAGGCGGCGGGCGAAATCAGCGAAGCGCTGGACAAGGACCGGCGCCTCCCGGCCTCGGTGCGCGACCATCTGCATCGCCTGCTCAACGAGATGGCGACCGGCGACCTCTACGACCTGCAGGAACGCTACGTGCTTCTGTTCGACCGCACACGGTCACTGTCGCTGCATCTGTTCGAGCATGTTCATGGCGAAAGCCGCGACCGCGGCCAGGCCATGATCGACCTCAAGTCGCAGTACGAGTCGGCGGGGCTCTATATGGATGTCTCGGAGCTGCCGGATTTCCTGCCGCTGTTCCTCGAATATGTGGCGACGCGGCCGGCCGTCGAGGCCGCCGAAAGCCTCGGCCAGCCGGCGCATATCTTCGCCGCCATGGCCGAACGCCTGCGCAAGCGTCGCTCGCCCTATGAAGCGGTGTTCCGCGCGCTGGTGGCCATCGCCGCCGCCAAGCCGACGGCAGAGGAAGTGTCCGCGCTGCTGAGCCTGCCCGATCCCGACGCCGACGACCTAGCGGCGCTCGATGCTGCCTGGGAGGACGAGCCGGTGAACTTCGGTCCTGGCTCGGGCGACGGTTGCAAGGACAATCTCATCGCCCGCGTGCGCGGCGCCATGCGACCCGCGCCCGACATGCCCCAACGCTCGCGTCCGTAAGGAAACGACCATGCGCGACATGATCAATCACATCGTCTTCGGTTGGTACCCCTACCTCTGCCTCACGGTGTTCCTGTTTGGCTCGCTGGTGCGCTTCGACCGCGAGCAGTATACGTGGCGCTCGGGCTCCAGCCAGTTGCTGCGCCGCCGACAGCTGACCTGGGGCTCCAATCTGTTCCATGTCGGCATTCTGGCGATCTTCGCCGGCCACTTCGTCGGCCTGCTGACGCCGATCTGGATATTCGACACGCTCGGCATCTCGCATACCTTCAAGCAGTGGATGGCCATCGTCATCGGCGGCGTCGCCGGGGTTGCTTGCTTTATCGGCATGACGCTGCTGATCCATCGCCGCCTGTTCGACGCGCGCATCCGCACGACCTCGTCGTTCGGCGATATCGCCATCCTGCTCATTCTCTATGCGCAGCTCATCCTGGGCCTGAGCACCATCTTCGTCTCGCTCGGCCATCTCGACGGCCATGAGATGGTGAAGTTCATGACCTGGGCGCAGGGTATCCTCACTTTGCAGCCGGGCGTGTCGTCAGTGGTTGCCGACGTGCATCCGATCTTCAAGGCGCACCTGTTCCTCGGTATGACCATCTTTCTGGTGTTCCCCTTCACCCGCCTGGTCCACATCTGGAGCGCGCCGGTCTGGTATCTCGGCCGTCGCGGCTATCAGGTCGTGCGCACGCGGCGCCCGATGATCCCGGCGGAGTGACCGCCATGGGCGTCTCCATCGACGTGCGTTTTCCGGCAAGCACGGCGGACAAGGCGGTCAAGGTCAGCGTCAACGGCGTCACCATTCCGCGCGACGAGATCGTGCGCGAAATGCAGAACCACCCGGCCGACAAGCCATTCGTCGCCTGGCAGCACGCAGCGCGCGCCCTGGTCGTCCGCGAATTGCTGATGCAGCGCGCCCGGGCGCTCGGCCTCACCGCCGAGCCGGTCACCGAGGACGGCCGCCGCGAAACGGACGACGAGGCGCTGATGCGGGCTGTCGTCGAAAGCGAGGTCACGGTTCCGGAGCCGGACGACGCGACCTGCCGCCGCTACTACGACAACAACAGAGCCCGCTTCCGCTCGCCGGATATCTATGAAGCCGCGCATATCCTGTTCGCCGCGCCGAAGGACGACAAGGACGCCGCTGCCAAAGCGCGCGCCGATGCCGAGGCCGTATTGGCCACGCTTCAGGAGAAGCCCGACACCTTCGCCGCGCTGGCGCAGGCCTATTCGCGCTGCACCTCCGCGACACAGGGCGGCAACCTCGGCCAGCTAACGCTTGATCAGGTGACGCCGGAGTTCGCCGACGCGCTGGAGACGATGACGGTGGGCGAGCTTTGCCTGACGCCGGTTGAAACCCGATACGGCCTTCACATCATCCGGCTCGACCGCAAGATCGAGGGCCGGACTTTGCCCTACGAGGCCGTGGCCGAACGCATCGCCGACTATCTGCGCGACAGCGTTCAGCACCGCGCCCAGGCGCAATATGTGGCGCGGCTGATCTCGGCCGCCGAGATCGACGGCATCGCGCTGGCCGGGGCCGCCGAGCATCGCGTGAACTGAGGAGAATCTGACATGCTGCTGGGCGACATGATGCGACGCCTCACCGATGATACGGCCGCGACCGAGCTCATCGTCGGTCTCGGCGACCTCGCCTTGCTGCAGGCCATGACCGAGCGCGCCGACGGCGAAGGCCTCGACCTTGCGACCTTCTGCCAGGACGCCGTGCGCTCCTATGCCGCAAGGGCGGCGGAAGAAGAATGGGTCACGCTGCTCGGCCAGATCGGCAAATCCGCCGATCCGGCGGCGATCTTCATCAAGCGCGCCTTTGCCAGCGTCGTTCAGCCCGCGTGTGACATCCATGGCCGGTAAAATGACATCCAGTATCCTCGCGGTGGTCTATTCCGACGGCCTTGCCGCCGACCAATTGCTCGCGGACATCGCCTACCGGCTGCGCGACGACGGCGTCGTCGTCGCCGGGCTGGTGCAGCTCAACACCTTCGTGCGCGACCGCGCCAAATGCGACATGGCGATCGAGGAGCTTTACTCGCGCGCCGTCTACCAGCTTTCGGAGGATCGTGGTCCCGCCGCCAAAGGCTGCCGCCTCGACCACGCCCGGCTTGCCGAGGCCGCCGGCCTGTTCGGCGCGGCGCTGAAGAAGCATCCCGACCTGGTCGTGCTCAACAAGTTCGGCAAGGTCGAAGCCGAAGGCGGCGGCCTGCGCGATGCGCTCGGCCACGCCGTCGCGCTCGACGTGCCGCTCATCGTCGGCGTTCCCTATCGCAATCTCGACCAGTGGCGCATTTTCGCCGGCGGTCTTGCCGACGAATGCGACGTCTCCGCGCCGGACATCCTGCGCTGGCTGACGGCAAAAGGCTTCGTCGTAACGGCCGCCGGCGATGCGCTATCGGCGGGCAACGACATGAGGACCTGAGGCCGGACGGCGCCCATGTGCCTCGACCATCTGTTCGATCGAAACGTCGCCTGGGCGCAGGCCAAGACCCGCGACGACCCCGGCTACTTCGTGCGCATGGCCGGCATCCAGAGCCCGAAGCTGTTGTGGATCGGCTGCTCGGACAGCCGCGTCACGGCGAACGACGTGCTCGGCCTCGATCCCGGCGAGGTCTTCGTCCAGCGCAACATCGCCAACATGGTCCACACCAGCGACATGAACCTGCTGGCCGTGGTCGAATACGCCATTGATGTTCTCAGCATCGAGCATGTCATTGTTTGCGGCCATTACGGCTGTGGCGGCATTCAGCGCGCTTTGGGCGATGAGCGCACCGCTTTGGTCGATCACTGGCTGCAGCCGATCACCATGTTGTACCGCAAGCACCGAAAGCTGTTCGACGCCATTCCCGATCCGGCGGCGCGGATCGACCGCATGTGCGAACTGAATGTTGAAATGCAGGTGCGCCGCATCGCGGCAATCCCAACCGTGGAGAAGGCCTGGCTGCGCGGCCGGCCGCTGCATCTTCACGGCTGGCTCTACGGCGTGACCGATGGTCTCCTGCGCGATCTCGGCCCGCATCTGGCCTCCATCAAGGAGCGCGACGCGCTTCCCAGCATTGACGACCGCGCCCGCCAGCCGGTCGAACCGGTCAGCGGCATGCGTCAGCACGCCATGGCGGCATTCACAACGAGATGACCGACTGGAAAGCTTGCGCCAGCCCGCTCCTCATGGAGACGGTCAACCATAACAACGCGCTCAGGGCACGAAAATCGGATGCGTGACCTTGTCGCCCGGCGCGATGCCGAGCTTGCGCGACGTGCCGGCGACCACCTCCAGCACGCCTCGCACCGGGCCGCGCGAGGGAACGTTGCGCGTCGACAGCGGCGTGGTGTTCTCCTCGATGCGCCAGATGGTGCCGTCGCCGCGGATGAAGATCATGTCGAGCGAGACGTAAGTATTGTCCATCCAGAACGCGACTTCCTGGTCCTTCTGGAAGTCGAACAGCATGCCGTGATCCGGCGCCAGCGACTTGCGGTACATCAGGCCCTTGGCGCGCTCGGCCTCGGTCCGCGCCAGTTCGACGGTGAAGGAGTGAACGCCGCTCTTGCTGGCGATGCTCACCACATCGTCGCCGGCGGCGCGCGCCGGCAGGACAGCCCACCACAATCCAAGGAGGATCGCGGCGATCAGATGAAAGCGGTGCATGAAGAAGTCCTCGCAAATCGTGCGAACTGTCGCAAGCAATCGCGGCAGCGGCAAGACAGTTGGCCCACCCTCTCCGCCTCGCCCCAAAAGCAAAGGCCCGAACCGAAGTCCGGGCCTTAAATCTCGATCGCCAACCGGCGGCTCAGTGCGACGACAGCGCCAGCGGTCCGCCGTCCGGCCGGACCTCGGCCGCCATCATGCCCTTGGGCCCGGGCCCGAAGCGGACCAACACCGTCTGGCCGGGACGCAGTTCAGCGAAGCCGAAGCGGCGCAGGGTTTCCATATGGACGAAGATGTCCGGCGTGCCCTCGCCGCGCGTCAGGAAGCCGAAGCCGCGCAGCCGGTTGAACCACTTGACCTGCGCGCGCTCGAGCCCGCTGGTCGGCGTGACCGAGACATGGGTCCGGGGCGCGATCTCGGCCGGATGGATCGCCGTGGATTCATCCATCGAGACAACGCGGAAAGCCTGCAGGCCCTTGGGCCGCGGCTGGACTTCCACCACGATGCGGGCACCCTCATAGGCGGTCTGGAAACCGTCGCGGCGCAGGCAGGTGACGTGCAGCAGAACGTCCGGCATTCCGTTATCCGGAACGATGAAGCCGAAACCCTTCGACACATCGAACCACTTGATCACGCCTGCGACTTCGATGAGATCCGTTGCCCGCTCGTCGCCCAGGTCTCGGACCAAGCCGGGTCGGAGATTTGTATCTGGCATTGTTCGATCAATCCCGTTCGACGTCTCTGAGCCGGCGCGGTGTAAATTCACCGTATCGGCGTTTGCCCCGTTTGACGCTTCCGGACGCCGAGAAGTGGCGTTTGTGTGGAATCGCTCCGGCGAATCTGTGGATTCACGATAACACCCGGCCCAAAGCCGGAAAGAGCAAAATGCTCTTGCACACAGCTTCTCCGGCGCCGCAGCGATAAAACGAATCACCGGCGACCGTTGTTTGTGCGGGACGTCAGTGGCGGATGAAAGGTGCGAGCACGTCGCCGATGTCGTTGCGCACAACAAGATCGGCGAACTCGTCGAGCTCGGTCGGCTCGCGATTGATGATGACGAGCTTTGCGCCATTGCGCTTGGCCATCAACGGGATGCCGGCCGCCGGCCACACCACCAGCGACGAGCCGACCGAGAGGAACAGATCGCACGCCGCCGCCAGTTCCTGCGCGCGCCGCATCGGTTCCTCCGGCATGGCCTGGCCGAAGGAGATGGTCGCGGTCTTGATAATGCCGCCGCAATCGCAATCCGGCGGTTCCTCGCCGCTGGCCTCGAAGCTTTCGCGGATCGGACCCAGTTCATAGCGCCGCGCGCAGTCGAGGCAGGTGGCGTAGGTGGTGTTGCCGTGCAGCTCGATCACGTCTTGCGGTGCAACACCGGAGACCTGATGCAGATTGTCGATGTTCTGCGTAACCACGGCCGCCGCCTTGCCCACCTTGTAGAGACTGGCCAGCGCCAGATGGCCGCGGGTGGGCCGCGCCGCGTCGAAGGTCGCGTCGATATTGAAGCGCCGGCGCCAGGCTTCGCGGCGCGCCTCGACATCGGCGACATATTCATCGAACGGGATGGGACGATTTTGGGTCCAGATGCCGCCGGGCGAGCGGAAATCCGGAATGCCGGACTCGGTGGAAATGCCCGCCCCGGTGAACGGCACGATCCGCTCCGCGTCCTCGATGAGGTCGCGCAAGGCGGCGATTGCGGTATCGAGGTCGGTGGCTATCATTGCGCGGGCGGCACCCAGGTTCTATTTCCCGAACGGCTTCAACGCAACGCGGCCCCGAGAGGTTTTGTCCCATGCGATTTCTGCACACCATGCTGCGCGTCCGCAATCTCGACGACGCACTCGATTTTTACGTCAACAAGCTCGGCCTGAGGGAGACGCGCCGCCGCGTCGACGAGAAGAACCGCTACACCCTCGTGTTCCTCGCCGGCCCGGACGATGCCGATGCGCTCGACACCGCCAAGAAGAAGGGCCGCCCCGGCCCCGAGGTTGAGCTCACCTTCAACTGGGACACGGAGGACTATGGCGAGGCGCGCTATTTCGGCCACCTCGCCTATGAGGTCGACAATATCTACGAGACCTGCGCGCGGCTGATGAAGGCCGGCGTCACCATCAACCGGCCGCCGCGCGACGGCGTCATGGCTTTCGTGCGCTCGCCCGACAAGCACTCGATCGAACTGCTGCAGAAGGGCGACGCATTGCCGCCCCAAGAGCCCTGGGCCTCGATGAAGAACACCGGGCACTGGTAATCGCCGCCATCGTCCCGATATGGAGGGCTGAGGCAACAAAGGCTGCCGGGTGGGTCCAGTTGGCCTGTCCGGTGGCCGGTTGGCCTCCCCCGGCGCGGCTTTCCGCGGCCCTGCCCGACCGTAATTTCCGCTGACGTGCCGAAGACTTGGGCCAGTTTTCCCCGACCCGGCCCCGAGACTTGCCCGAAGCGGCGAACCCCTTTATAGGTCGCCGCCTTGGCGCCATTCGGCGCCATTTGCGCCCTTCGTCTAGAGGCCTAGGACACCGCCCTTTCACGGCGGTAACAGGGGTTCGAATCCCCTAGGGCGCGCCAACTCTTCTTACCCGCAAAATCAGCAACTTACTCGGGCCCAATCAGGTCCAATAAAAAGGGCCGGGTCCAATACGGGTCTAGTATCGCTGGCGAGCAGCAGCGGGAGACGCACGCGCGATCAGCTGCCATTCCGCCTTCGTCAGATCGCGTGCATAGCACAGATGACCGTGCGCGGGTGCTCCTGTCCAAACCATGATGTGAGCCTTTAGTTCGGTGCAACGACGAACGACTCACAGCCGACCAAGACCACCTATCCATTTTCCACGCCAGCCGCTCAGGAGGGGCTGGTCCGACCGCTCGTCGCGACGGCCACGACTGAGTGTGCGATTGCGGCCTCAGGGCGTACACCCAGTTCGCCGCACTCTGGCCATAGCCCCAGCCCTGACAGCGGCTATCACTATGTCGATCCGTGTTGCCTGAGACCGAGGTCTATTTCACTGGTAGGCTCGATCACGAAGACCACAATTCGATGGATCGACGTCGACTAAGGACAATCCCGGCTAAACTATGCAGCAATATCTGGCGCTCCTAAACGACCATATGGTTTGGGGACAGACCTTCATCCAGCAGCACCAACATTGGGCTGCTCCGATCGCCTTCCTTCTGGCCTTTGTAAAATCCCTGCCGCTGGTTCCACTGCTGATTCCAGGAACCGCACTTCTGCTGACGATCGGCTCACTGATCGGCACCAGCGAAATCAGCTTCATTCCCATATGGATCGCGATCAGCCTAGGCGCAGCGCTAGGCGACTGGCTTTCCTATGGGCTCGGCTTGCACTTCGCCGACTCCGTGCGCCAGTCGCGACTGGCCACGCGCTATCCCGATTTGCTACCACGGGGCGAAGCCTTTTTCCATCGTTGGGGAGCGTTCAGCATTGTACTTTGCAGATTCTTTGGTCCGCTCCGTGCTACCGTTCCACTTATCTCCGGCATTTTCGCCATGCCGATATTGACCTTTCAGATCGCCAACTGGCTATCGGCCTTTCTATGGGCGGCGGCGTTGCTAGCGCCGGGGGCGCTGGCGCTACCCTATCTGCTTCGCCTATGATCGCGACCTTATTACGCTTAGCCGCCCTGCCCTTTCTCCTAGCGGCCGCGCCCGGCGAAAGCCCGGTCACGCAATCGGAAGCGCCGATGGTGGCGCGACAGGCGGTCGAACGACGGCTCAAAGATGATGGGCCGCTGCGCTTTAGCGAAATGACCGTGAGGGTCAGCCAAAAAATGCCGGGCTACGTCGTATGCGGCACGGTTTATCTTCGAAACGGCAGCGTTGAACGTTTCTTTGTCGTGACCCCCGGATCGTTCGCTGTGCTGGAGCGGGATGGGGCCGGGCTTGTCGCAAAATATTGGCGACTCAACGGCTGTTGAACCTCAGCAACTTGATGTCACTGCTTGTCTGCAGGACGGACGCGCCACCATGTCGAAACGAGACCCAGACATTGTGGTCGTCATCCGCCTGGCGCCTAATGAATTCGTAGCCGGTCTCATTCCAGACCAGAACGCGCTCGTGCACGTTGTCCAGGATGAGATCGCCACGGTCGGTTTGAACCATGAGAACCAGGTGCCCCTCTCCCTTGGGTGTGAGCACGACGGTCATTGACAGTGCGGATTTCGGCCAACCGGCTTTGATCAGTAGTTTTCGCTTCAGCAGCACGTAGTCGTTGCAGTTGCCTTTGCCGTCATCCGGATAGGTCCACCAGTTGCGGATGCCCATCCGATAGATGCCATAATGCTCGTCATCCGCAATCGGCTGAATCTCCCGATTGACCAGATCATTGATTGCAGCCAGCTCCGACCACGCTGCTGCCGTCAGCATGACCCTGACGGGCGTTAATTTCTCGGGGGCGCATTCGGCCGGCTGCGCCTCGCAAAACGTAGTCCATCCGATCATCGAGCGTGACTGCGCACCGACTTCCGCTACGGAGACGCCACGACCCGCCGGCATCTGATCGCTTGATTGAGAGGCTCCAGCCGAGACCACGATAATTGCAAGAGTGAGAACAGCCATGCTCCATTGCTGGCTGAGGAATTTGAGAAGTGCCGTTGTAGGCCGCCTTGCCGACATGATGATAACCTCGCTCGTGCTGTACGAGGTTGAACCAGGGGCCACCAAATAAGATTGTTGAAAATTCTGACAATTTTAACGACCATCATGAGCCCGCGTGAGCTATGTCGTCGCATGGTCTTCAGGCGACCGCTGTTGGACTCAAGAAAGTTGCCCCTGCGGCGCTTGACCTCAACGCCGGGCGGCGCATCACCTGTCGTTGCTCGCCTATGAAACGAAAGCGGTGATCGCCAGCCGCCTCGCGTGCCCTTTCCAGCGCTTCTTCGACGTCACCGGTGATGAAAACGATGCCGCCCTCCATCTCAAGGCTTGGACGCGCCATGGCGCGTCCTGCGATCAACTGAATTCCCGCAAGCTCTCCCGCACGCTCGCCATCGCCTCGAACACCCGGCCGCGCGCGGCGAAGTCTTTCATGAGTGCCTGCACCTTCGGCTCGATGAAGCTGTCCGTGTCGTTCCAGACCAGCGGGCGTTCGCCGTTCGGCAGGCCGGCGCCGGCGGCTTCGCGCGCCGCGACATAGAGCGCCTGCGTCGCTGGCGACAGCACCGCGCGGGCGTCGTAGGTGCCGGCCACCGCCTGCGCGCGCAGTTCGACCGCCTGCATGCCGAACACCAGCGCATTGACCATGAAGTGCTCGAGAATATCGAGCTGATCGCGCGCCAGATTGGCGGCGTTCATCGCCTGGCTGTTGATGTTCTGGTTGAACTGCTCGGCATGGGTCGGAAAGCGGTCGGTCATCGACTGGCCGTAGAAGCCAATGAGCGGCATCAGCGCGTTGCATGACAGTTGCAGCGACTTGAGGCCGACATTGAGCCCCAACTCCATGTTGCCGACCAGCGACGGATTGAGGCCGTAGCTGAATTCCGGCGTGACCAGCAGCGCGATCTGCGTGTCCAGATGCTTGGTCATCATGCCGAGATGATAACGCAGGCTGTCCATGGCGACGCCGGTGTACTGGGCAAGGAAATTGCCGGTGTGGAAGATCTCGCCGGTGTCGGGATCGATCAGCGGATTATCGTTGGCCGAGTTGGCCTCGGTCTCGATCTGGCGCGCCGCTTGCGCAATGCCGTCAACGATGGGGCCGACGAATTGCGGCATGCAGCGCAGCGAATAGCGGTCCTGGATCAGCACGCCCTTGCGGTGGGCCCGGTCGCCCGCCGCCTCGTCGCGGATCAGCTTCGAGCCCTTCAGCAGCGCGCGCATGGTCTCGCCGGTCCACACTTGCCCTGGATGCGGCTTCATGGCGTGAATGAAGGGATCGAAGGACTGGCTGGTCGCCAGCAGCGCCTGGAAATAGAGCGCGTGAACGCCGAGCGCGAGCGAGGTCAAGGCATAGGCGCGCTCGATGCAATTGGCGGCGACGCCGGTCGAGGCCGTCGTGCCGTTGCTGAGCGCCAGGCCCTCCTTGGGCTCGAGCGCGATGGGCTTAAGGCCGATGCGGGCGAGCGCGGTGTGGCAATCCAGTTCCTCGCCGGCGATATCGACCTTGTAGGCCGGATCGAGCCCGACGATGGCGCCGCCGATATAGGCCAGCGGCGACAGGTCGCCGCTCGCGCCGATGGAGCCGCGCTGATAGACATGCGGCGTCGCGCCGGCATTGAGGAAGGCGACATAGCGCTCGATGATTTCGAGGCGGATGCCGGAGGCGCCTTTCATGAGCGAATTGGCGCGCAGTAGCATCGCCGCGCGCACATCCGGGATGGGCAGACGCGGGCCGGCCGCGACCTTGTGGTGCCACAACGACACACGCTGCAGCTCCTGCAGCTTGTCGCTCGCCACCATCTGGTCGGCCATGCCGCCGTACAGCGTGGTCACGCCGTAGATTTGCTGGCCGTCGCGCAGGGCCCTGGCGATACGCTCGCGCGAGGCGTGGACGCGCCCGACAATGCCGGCATCGCCCGACAGCGCGACCGGCGCGCCATGCGCCACCTTGGCGATGTCGCCGATGGTCAACCCGGCTCCGCTGATGGTAATCATCGCTGTATTCCTTGCTGCTGCCCCGCTCGCGACCGTGGCACGGAAACCGGGCCGGCGACAGGCCCGGGTGCGACAGAGGGCATGGGGTGAACGGTCGATCTCCCCTTGCTCCGCCCCGCTGGCGGTGGTGTATCGTAGCCGGGGACATAAATCGGGGCATCGGGGCGTGCATCACGAAGTCACACTGATCGCGACGGTGGCGCTCGCCTTCGTCTTTGCCGCCGTCATGGGCTACATCGCGGACCGGCTCCGGCTGCCGCCGCTGGTCGGCTATCTCGCCGCCGGCATGCTGATCGGCCCGGCGACGCCGGGTTTCGTCGCCGACGCCGCCCTCTCCGCCCAGCTTGCCGAAATGGGCGTCATCCTGTTGATGTTCGGCGTCGGCCTGCATTTCTCCGCAGCCGACCTCCTGGCGGTGCGCGGCGTGGCGGTACCCGGGGCGATCGGCCAGATCATATTGGCCACCTTGCTCGGCGTCGGCCTGTGCTCGCTGTGGGGCTGGGGCATCGGCGCCGGCGTGGTGCTCGGGCTCAGCCTCTCGGTCGCCAGTACCGTGGTGCTGCTCAAGGCGCTGGAAGAGCGCAACATGGTCAGTTCGCTCAACGGCCGCGTCGCGGTCGGCTGGCTGATCGTCGAAGACCTCGCTATGGTGCTGGCGCTGGTGCTGCTGCCGGCCTTCGCTGGCGTGCTCGGCGGCAATGCCGGTGGCGCCGGCCATGGCGGCGGCGCCAATGCCGACGCGCTGACCATCGCCCTGAACATCGGCAAGACGCTGCTCAAGGTCGGCGCCTTCGCCGCGCTGGCGCTGTATCTGGGGCCCAAGATCGTGCCGCGGCTTCTGAAGATGGCGGCGCGCACCGGCTCGCGCGAACTGTTCACGCTCACGGTGCTGGCGCTGGCGCTCGGCATTGCCTTCGGCGCAGCCGTGGTGTTCGACGTGTCCTTCGCGCTCGGCGCATTCTTCGCCGGCGTCGTCATGAGCGAGTCGCGGCTCAGCCACCGCGCCGCCGCGGATTCGCTGCCGCTGCAGGACGCCTTCACGGTGCTGTTCTTCGTCTCGGTCGGCATGCTGTTCGACCCCTCGGTGCTGTTCCGCGAGCCCGGCAAGGTGCTCGGCGCGCTGGCGCTGATCATGGTGGGCAAATCGGTCATCGCCTTCCTGATCGTGGTGGCGCTGCGCTATCCGATCGGGCTGGGCCTCACCGTGTCGGCCAGCCTGGCGCAGATCGGCGAATTCTCCTTCATTCTCGCCGGCCTCGGCATCTCGCTCGGCCTGCTGTCGCGCGAAGGCCAGGACCTCATCCTCGCCAGCGCGATCCTGTCGATCCTGCTCAACCCGCTCGCCTTCAAGGCCAGCGATGCCTTGCAGCTGATCGTGCGCGTGCGCTGGCCGGCGCTGTGGAACAACTATGGCCAACGGCACAAGGAAGCGCTCGAGGGCGAACTGCAGCGCATCCGCGAGCTCAGCGAGGAGCGCGAGGCGCAGCATCAATTGGAGATGCACAAGCTGATCCAGACCTTCCCGCTGTTCGCCAAGGTCGACGAGCACTCGCTAGAAGAACTGTTCCTGCTGTTCAAGCCGAGTTCGGCGTCTCCGGGCGACCGGGTCGTGCGCAAGGGCGACCGCGGCGACGGCATGTTCTTCATCGCCGCCGGCGCCGTCGAGGTGAAGCTGGACGCCAAGTCGATCCGGCTCGAGGCCGGCAGCTTCTTCGGCGAAATGGCGTTGCTCAGCGGCGCACGCCGTGTCGCCGATGTCGTCGCCATCGACTTCTGCGAATTCCTCGTGCTGTCGCGCCGCGACTTCAACCGCTTCGTCGCCAAGCATCCGGACCTGCGCGAAGCCGTCACCGAAATGGCCGCGCAGCGGGCGAAGACCAACACCGCGCCGGTCACCGCAAGCTAGCGTGAAGGCGACGTGGTGAGGCTGTCGGTCAACGCCTCGTCGGTGCCGCAAACGGAAGCGTCTGGCGCCAAGGCCTGAGAGCTCCAGCAAGACGGAACAGACAAGCCCTGCCCGGGCTTGTTTGCATTCACAGGTGCAAACATGTCTCCCATGCGCAATCATTCCGGATTTCGCCAGCATTTTAACACAGAAATTATGGGGCAATGCCCCGGCGCCCGCTACATTCCAGACGTGCTCAAGCAAGGAGCGGCAGCCATGATGACCGGCAAAAGCCTTCTTGGCAGAAGCGAACTGGCGGCTCACACCATTGACGCGCTGCGTCGCGACGCAGCCTTCATCGGCAATATAGTCATCAGCGTGGTCTTCATCGCCTTCGCAACCTTCGCGGTGGCGTCGGCCGTGCTCGACCTGATCGCCATCCGGCACTGACGGCGCTAGCGGTAGACGTGGCGCCTGCCGTTGAAATCTTCCACCTCGTAACCGGCTTCGGTCTCGCCGATATAACCCGGCCCGATTGGCGATTTGCCGTGACCACCGGGGATGTCGAGCACATAAGACGGCTGGCAAAGACCTGAAACGCGGCCGCGTAGCTCGCGCATGAGCCCCTGCCCGGTGGCGATGTCGGTGCGCAGATGCGACGTGCCGGGCGCGAGATCGCCGTGATGCAGGTAGTAAGGTTTGATGCGGTTCTCGACGCAGGCGCGCATCAGATCGCGCATCGCCTCCGCCGTATCGTTGACGCCCTTGAGCAGCACCGACTGGCCCAACAGCGCAATGCCGGCATCGGCGAGGCGCGCGCAGGCCTCGCGCGCTTCGGCGCCGAGCTCGCGGGCATGATTAACGTGGACGGCGACATAGACCGCCTTCTCTGACGCCTTGAGCGCGCGCACCAGATCGGGCGTGATGCGCGACGGCTCGGCGACCGGCATGCGCGTGTGAAACCGCACCACCTTCACATGATCGATGGCGGCCAGTTCCTGCATCACCGCGCGCAGGCGGCGCGGTGACAGGATCAAGGGATCGCCGCCGGTGAGGATGACCTCCCAGATGGCCTCGTCGCCGCGGATGTAATCGAGCGCCGCTTTCAGCGCTTCCGCCGACAGCGCATTGGGCTTGTCGGGCCCGACCATTTCGCGGCGGAAGCAGAACCGGCAGTAGACCGCGCAGACATGGGTGAGCTTGAGCAGCACACGGTCGGGATAGCGATGAACGATGCCTTCGACCGGTGAATGCGCATCGTCGCCGATCGGATCGGCCAGTTCCTCGGGACGCGTCTCGAGCTCGGCGGCGGCGGGCACGAACTGCCGCGCGATCGGATCGTTCGGATCGTCGCGATCGATCAGCGCCGCAAGCGCCGGCGGCAACGCCACGGCATAGCGCGCGGCGACCTTCTCGAGCACGGCGCGTTCCTCCGGCGTGACAAAGCCCTCGTCGGCGATCTCCGCGGCACTGCGCAAAGTGCGGATGTGTTTATTCATGATCGTCTCTCTAGTCCTGAACAGGCGTCCAGATCACCTGCTCGATATGCTCCGCGCCGGCGGCCAGCATTGCCAGCCGCTCGAAACCCAGCGCAATGCCAGAGGCCGGCGGCATGATCGCGAGCGCCTCGAGGAAATCCTCGTCGATCGGGTAACGCTCGCCGTGAATACGCTGCTTCTCGTCCATTGCCGCGTCGAAACGCCGGCGCTGCTCGCCGACGTCGGTCAATTCGGCAAAGGCATTGCCGAGTTCGATGCCGCAGGCATAGATCTCGAAGCGTTCCGCCACCTTATCACTGCCGGGTTTGGCCCGCGCCAAGGCCGCCTGCGGCAAAGGGTACTCATAAAGGATGGTGGCGCGGCCATTGCCGAGACGGGGCTCGATCTTTTCGACCAGAACGCGGCTGAAGATATCGCCCCAATCGTCGTCGGCGCCGAAGGCGATGCCGGCCTGCGCCGCCTTCACGGCGAGCGCGTCGCGATCGCCCTCGCCGGCGCCGATCGTGGCAAGCAGATCGATGCCGGCGTACTGCGCGAAGGCGTCGGCCACGGTGAGCCGCTGTGGCGGGGCGAAGGGATCGATCGCGCGGCCGCGAAAGGAAAAGCGCGTCGCGCCGGTGGCGCGGGCGGCCTCGGCGATGATCGCGCCGCAATCGTCCATCAGCGCCTCGTAGGGTTCATTGGCGCGGTACCATTCGATCATTGTGAACTCGGGATGGTGCAGCGCGCCGCGCTCGCGGTTGCGCCAGACGCGGGCGAAATCGACGATGCGAGTCTCGCCGGCCGCCAGCAGCTTCTTGGCTGCGAATTCCGGAGAGGTCCGCAGGTACCGCCGGTGCTCGATCATGTCCGGCCCGATCAGGCCGGTCGAAAAGGCATGCAGATGGGTCTCGTTGCCCGGGGAGACCTGAAGGGCGGCGGTCTCGACCTCGAGGAAGCCGGCCGCTGCAAACCAGCCCCGGAGCGCGGCCATGACCCGGCCCCGGGCCAAAAGGTAGGGCCGGCGGGCCGCATGCCGCCCGGGGAGCCAGAATTGAGTGGGATTTCCGGCCATTTACCGCGCCCGGCCCCAGGCCCGGAAAGGCTGGAAATGGACGGGAAGATCGCTATGGTGCGGCCCGAATCCGGCCCCGTTCGCCGCGACCGTCTCATTTTCAAGGATCGTACTCGTGAAGGTCATCGCCAGCCAAGTTCGTAAGGGCAATATCCTGGATATCGACGGCAAGCTTTATGTCGTCCTCAACGCCGAGAGCTTCCACCCCGGCAAGGGCACGCCCACCACCCAGATCGATATGCGCCGGATTTCCGACGGCGTGAAGACCCAGCAGCGCTACAAGACGACCGACCAGGTCGAGCGCGCCCACGTCGAAGAAGTCGAATATTCCTATCTCTACAACGACGCCGAAGGCTTCCACTTCATGAACGGCGAGACCTACGATCAGGTCCAGGTGCCGGCCGATGTCGTCGGCGACGCCGCCGCCTATCTGCAGGAAGGCATGAAGGTCAACCTGTCGATGCACGAAGGCGTCGCCATCTCGATCGAGATCCCGCAGAAGGTCACGCTGGAAATCACCGAGACCGAGCCGGGCGTGAAGGGCCAGACCGCGTCGGGCTCGTTCAAGCCGGCGATCCTGTCGAACGGCGTGCGCACCATGGTGCCGACCCACATCGTCGCCGGCACGCGCGTCGTGGTGATGACCGCCGACGGCGCCTACGTCGAACGCGCCAAGGACTGAGACCTATCCGACGAGGCTCGGCAGGGCCAAGCTGCGCCCGCCGAGCCAAACTTTCAGCAAGGGCTTGCATCGGGGGCGTAGCTTGCGGTTTCGGGTTGTTGTCGTCGCTGCACTCCTGACCCTCGTCGCCTCGCAAGCCGCCTCCGCTCAGGAGATGCTGGCGCCGAATGTCACCATCAGCTCTGTGGACTGGGCCGCCGCCGCCGCGTCGCTCAAGGACGCGGGCGACGGCACCCCGGCCGAACAGTTCGCCCGCCTCAATGCCATCACCGGGAAGCGCCTGCCCGGCGTCGGCAAGAGCAGCGTGCCGGTGCTGCTGCCGATCGACCTCGATGCGCTGAAGGCGGACGCGGACAAGCCGGAAGCCAAGACCGCCAACAAGTACTTCGGTCTGTTCCAGCCGACGGAGTATTTTCTCCCCGGCCCGGCCGGCTATAGCGGCACTTATCTGCTCGAGATCGGCGGCGGCCCGTTCAAGGTCAGCTACAAGAAGAAGCCGATCGAGATCGAGTTTTCCGGCGCGGCCTTCACCTACAACCTCGACGGACCGAGCCGCGAGGAAGTGTTCGCGCCGAAAGACAAGGATCTCGTCGCGCAGTTTCCCGGCATCAGGCGCCTGCTGCACGAAGCCCATGTACGCTACGCCTTCGAGCGTTTCGGCGTGCCCTATGTCCTGTCGATTCAGTGCTACGACCGGCGGCCTTCACCGAGATTTCTGGCTTGCCGCGAGGCCGATCCGATCGCCGAGACTTTTCTCAAGCGCCTGCAGGTCGCCGGCGGCACGCCGCAGACCGTCGATGGGCCGAAGCTCGACCTGACGCGTCCGGAGGCGAAGTCCGACTTTACCTATTACGCGCCGGGCGACATGATCCCGGGCTCCGGCTACAAGAAACTGCCCGGCACCGTGGACTATCACGTCTATGCGATGATGCGCTTTCCCATCGCGCAGGCGCCGGCTTACGTGAAGTCGCAGAGCTTCATGCCGTGGGGCGACTGCTATCGCACCGGGCACAACGGCCGCATCGGCCGCAAGGACGCGCCCTATAGCTGCAAGGTCAACGGCCTGCCGCTGACCTTCAACGAATCCGCGCCGGTGAATTTCAACTATCCGTGGCGCGACAATTTCTGCGAATATCGCGACTTTCTGGTCGGGCAATGCGCCGGCGGCCGCGGCCATCAGGGCCAGGATATCCGCCCCGCCAATTGCGTGATGAACAACCAGGGCTCGGATCGTTGCGAGCCCTACCAGCACAGCATCGCGGCGGTGCGCGACGGGCTGATCTGGCGTCTCAAGGGCAACCTCGCCGCCTATCTCATTCTCAATAACGCGAATGAGTTCGTGCGCTTCCGCTATCTGCACATGAACCCGGATTACATGGACGCCGAAGGCCTCCTGACCGGACGTCAGGTCAGCGAAGGCGAGATCATCGGCAAGGTCGCGACCTGGGGCGATTACGAGAGCGGCACGTCCTATCACCTGCATTTCAACATCCAGGTGATGACCAAGTCCGGCTGGGTGTGGGTCAATCCCTACATGTCGCTGGTGCTGGCCTACGAGAGGATGATCAAGAGCCGCGGCACCGAGCTCAAGGAAGGCGATCCCCTGCCGCCGGTGCCGGACAAGCCGCCGGTCATTCTCAATCCGGCCATTGTCGCCGCCGACAAGCCGGCCGCCGCGAATGGGGCCGCGCCGTCCCTCGTCAAGCCGGAGGCCAAACCCGAAGCCAAGCCGGCACCGCAAAAGCCGCGCAAGAAAATCCGCCGCTACCGGCGCAAGGCGCGCACCGAGACCGACGAATAGTTCCCGCGCGCCGAACCGCCGCAGGCCCGGACCGGCCCGCCGATTGTGCGCGGGACCTCACCCGCTAGACTGCCGCCATGGCTCGATTCGACGACTTTTCGCCCCTCCGCCTAAACCGGCGCGGCCTGATGGCCGGCGCGCTGGCGCTGGCAGGCACCCTCGCCTCCGGCACCGCTTTCGCCCAATCGGCAGCGTTCCAGAAATGGGTGGCGCGCTTTCGCGACCAGGCCGTCGCCCGCGGCGTGTCGGAAGCGACCTACGACCGCGTCATGGGCAACATCAAGCCCGACACCGCGGTCTATGAGCTGCAGCGCCGCCAGCCCGAATTCACCGAGGAGACGTGGCAATACATCAATCGCCGCTGCTCGGACTGGCGCGTCACCACCGGCAAGCAGCGCGCCAAGGAGCACGCCTCGCTGCTGGCGCGGCTCGAGCGCGACTATGGCGTCGATCGCTATGCGCTGCTCGGCCTGTGGGGCATGGAGTCATCGTTCGGCGACGTCATCGACAATCCGAAATACATGCGCCCGGTCATTCCCGCACTCGCGGCGCTGGCCTTTGGCGAGCCGCGCCGGCGTAAATACTGGGAAGCCGAGCTCATCAACGCGCTCAAGATCGTCGATCGCGGCTGGGCGCAGCCGAGCGAGATGATCGGCTCCTGGGCCGGCGCCATGGGGCATACGCAATGGATGCCCGAGGTGTGGTTGCGCATCGGCGTCGACTACGATGGCGACGGCCGCATCAATCCCTTCGGCAAGCCGGACGACGCGCTGGCCGGCACCGCGCGCTATCTGGTCGAGCGCGGCAAATGGCAGCGCGGGCAAGGCTGGGGCTGCGAAGTGAAGGTGCCGTCCGGCGGGCAGCGCATGGCCGACAACAGAACCATGCGCTCCTACGCAACATGGCATGGCCACGGCTTCCGCCGTGCCGACGGCGAGGCCTTCAGGCGGCCCGACGATCAGGTGAAGTTGTGGATCCCGGTCGCCGGCGGACCCGCGTTCCTGGTCGGGCAGAACTTCCGCGCCGTCTATTCCTACAATCCATCGGTCAACTACGCGCTGGCGCTGGTGCATCTCGGCGATCTGATCCGCGGCAATGGCGACTTCCGCCAGCAATTCCCCGGCGGCGAACGCATTCCAACCATCGACGAAATCAAGGAAATCCAGACCCGCCTCAACGCCCGCGGCTTCAAGACCGACGGCATTGACGGCCGCACCGGCTCCGACACGGTGCGCGCCATCGGCGCGTTCCAGAAGAGCGTCGGCATGAAGCCGGACGGCTATGCCGGGCTCGAGGTGCTGGCGCGGCTGCGGCAGCGCTGAGGTTGCCGCACGCCGCGAGCATCAGCCGAAAATGTCGGCTGTGATGCCGTTATACCAGTCGACCGACTCCTTATAGTTCTGCTTGCGAAGCTCGGCCGCCTCATTCTTCTGGCTGACGAAGGTGGTGGTCGCCTTGATGGCGCCGTCCTTCGGCTCGTAGCTGGCGCCGACCTTGATGTCGTCGTCCGGCGCGATCAGGCTCCAGCAGGTGTTGGAATAACGCGCCGGGAAGGCCCGCGACTGCGTCAGTTCCGAGCGGATGATCATCGCCGCCACCTTGGCCTGGCTGTTCGCCGAGAACGCCGACTTCGGCATCTCGCCTGCGATCGAGGCATCGCCGACCACGAAGATGTTGGGATCGACCGTGGACTTCATCGACGCGGCGTCGATCGGGCAATAGCCGGTGTTGTTCACCAGCGCCGCATCGCGCGCGATCTTGCCGGCCCACTGCGCGGGGATGACATTGACCAGCGCCGCCTTGTAGTCCGCAAGATCGGTTTTCACCGTTCCGGCCTTGGCATCCACTTCCTTGACGCCGCCATGCATCTTCGGGTCCTGCCACTCGATCATGCCGGGATAGTGGTTCTCCCAGCCCTCGGCGAACACACCCTGCTTGGAAAAGGTCGGCTTGGGATCGAGCACGACGATGCGCGACTTTTTAAAGCCCTTCTTCTTGAGCACATGGGCGAACATCGACACGCGCTCGTACGGACCCGGCGGGCAGCGATACGGGTTCGGGGGTGCTACCATCACGATCTGGTCGCCGTCCTTGAGCGCATTGAGCTTCTTGACCAGAAGTTGCGTCTGCGCGCCGGGCTTCCAGGCGTGGGGCATGATCTCGGCCGCGGCCTCCGAATAGCCCGGCACGGAATCGAACTTGATATCGATGCCCGGCGCCACCAGCAGACGGTCGTAAGGAATACGCTGGCCGCCGGCGATGACGACCTGCTTTTTGTCTCGGTCGATGGCGGTCGCGGCTGCGTGCACGACCTTGACGCCGCTCTTCTTCACCTTCTCGTAGTTGTGCGTCAGCGATTTGTAATCGCGGAAGCCGCCGACATAGAGGTTCGAGAAGAAGCAGGTGGTGAAGGTCTTCTGCGGCTCGATCAAGGTCACGTCAATGGCGCCGTTCGATTCCTTCGCGATATAGCGCGCGGCGGTGCCGCCGCCCGGTCCGCCGCCAATGACGACGACTTTCGGCTTGCCCTGCGCGAGAACCAGGCTCGGCATGGCCAGCGACGACAAGGAAGCGCCGGCGAGCAGTCCGAAATGGCGGCGTGTCAGTTCAGTCATGATTACCCCCCGTGATTACCGCGGCCTGGCCGCGGCGAAATAGGCAGCGAGCGCTGCGATGTCCTCGTCCTGCAAACGCGCGGCGACGCTGCGCATCGCCTCGTTCGGCAAGGTCTTGGCGCGATAGGCCCTGAGCACTTCCGTAAAGTGCCGCTGATCGAGACCGTAAATAGGTGGAATGGTGGTGTCGGCCTTGGCGGCGCCGTGGCAGGTGGTGCATTCGGACGACAGATAGCGGCCGAGCTCGACGTCGGCAGCCGTGGACGAGCCGGCCATCGCATGGATGGCGGCAGTCGCTATCGTCATTCCAGAAATCGTGCGCAACCGCGCAAGCGCCCACCGACGCATGCCCATGCCTCCCGGTCGGCATGAGCTTGGCACGACGCCTCGTGCCGCCCAATTTGTTATTTGTTTCAACGCGTTGACAAAGTGTCGCAGCGAACGCTTGTTCTATTCGACGCCGCCTTTGCGGATGGATTTGTCGTCAGGCGTCACATCGATGACAGAAGCATGCCCCGTAATTTTCACAGGCGGCCGGCAATCCTTCATGCAGGGGTTGGAATTCCAGAACGCCTTTTCGGCCGCCTCGCGGTCGTCGTCGTAAAAACCGCCCTCGTTCGGCATCTTGACCTTCGACCAGGTCTCCTTCGACAGCACGAACTTGTCGTCGACGATGTCGTTGAGGTTCAACACAAAGGCTGTCACCGCATAGAGTTCGTCATTGGTCAGCGATTGCGCATCGCCAAACGGCATGGCGCGGCGGATGTAGTCGAAAACGCTGGCGGCATACGGAAAGTACGAACCAACGGTCTTGACCGGCTCGTGGCTCGCAAGGGTGCCCTTGCCCTGCGCCAGTTGCGGCCAGCGCCCTGCGCTCTCGCCGAATTCGCCGTGACAGGCGGCGCAGCGCTCGAGATAGATCTGCTCGCCGTCGCGCACCGAGCCCTTGCCGGGCGGCAGGCCCTGACCGTCCGGCCGCACGTCGATATCCCAGCCGGCGATCTGCTCCTGGGTCGCCGGGCTGCCGATGTTGTAGTTCTGCGGCTTGGGGGATTGGGCGAGTGTTGGCGCGGACAGATTCATCAGAAGCAAAACTATTGCAGCCAGCCACAACTTCCGTTCGTCCCCGCGAAAGCGGGGACCCAGCGCAGCCTCGCAAGGAACTGGGTTCCCGCTTTCGCGGGAACGAACGGAGCCTGACGCAGCTCGCAAAATCCAACTCTGACGAAAGCGCTCACCCCACCTCGACATTCTCGACCTCCCCGCTGGCCTTGACTGCCCAGGTCTGAATGCCGTTGTTGTGATAGATCGAGTTGACGCCGCGCACCTTGCGCAGGTCGTCCTTGCTCGGCTGCACATAGCCGCTGTCGTCCATGGCGCGCGATTGCAACAGCAGCTCCTGGCCGTTCCATTCGGTCTCGGCGTAGAAACGCACGCAGGCTTTATCGAGCACCGGGCCGTCGATCTTCGCGGCGTGCCAGTTGCGACCGCCGTCGAGCGAGACATCGACGCGCGAGACCTTGCCGCGGCCGGACCACGCCAATCCGGAAATGACGAGGAAGCCCTTGCTCTTCACCGGCGCTTGCGGCGACGGCGATGTGATCACCGACTTGGCGTCCATCTCGAAGGTGAATTTGCGCGCCTTGCCGTTTTCCAGAAGGTCGGTGTACTTCGAGGTTTCCTCGCGGGTGTACCAGGGCTCGTCGCCGACCTTGATGCGGCGAAGCCACTTGATCCAGATATTGCCTTCCCAGCCCGGCACGACGAGGCGCACCGGATAGCCCTGCTCCGGCCGCAGCATCTCGCCGTTCTGACGATAGGCGATCAGGCAGTCGTCCAGCGCCTTGGCGAGCGGCAGCGAGCGGTTCATACCCGCGGCGTCGCCACCTTCGACATGCAGCCACTTGGCGTTGGTCTTGAGCCCGGCCTGCTCCAGCAGCAGCTTCAGGGGCACGCCGGTGTACATCACGCAGTGGATCATGCCGTGGGTGTACTGGCAGCCATTGAGCTGCGCGCCGCGCCACTCCATGCCGGAATTGGCGGCGCATTCGAGGAAATAGATGCGGTTGACGCGCGGCAGGCGCTTGAGGTCTTCGAGCGTGAAGATCAGCGGCTTGTCGACGAGTCCGTGGATCATCAGGCGGTAGTCGTGCGGATCGATCTCGGCGATGCCGGCGTGATGGCGCTCGAAGCAGAGGCCGTTCGGCGTGATGATGCCGTCGAGCTGATGCAGCGGCGTGAAGCTCACCGACGACTCCCGGCTCGCGGTGAGCCATTGTACGTCGCGGCGGATAACGTCCTTCTCGAACGGGGATGGATGCCCGTAGGGCCGCACGGCAACGCCGTCGCCCATCGCCTTGCTCCAGGGGGCGACATTGGGCGGCAGGTTGGCGTCGTTCGCGCGCGCAGCCCCTGCCAAGCCCGCGGTCGCCATCCCGGCGGCGCCCGCCAGTACACGGCGGCGCGATGGACGCGGCGGCTCGTCGGATGAATTCATCGGCGCCCTCCACTGCACGGCTCACGATGAGAACCTTGGCCAGCTCTTATCATATTCGGCTTGAGGAATGTATAGAAAACTTGCCGAGATGCACAGACGCGGAGAATTATTTTATCGCTTCAGCGCAGGCGCAAGCACAGGCGTTTTAAAGGCCCGAGATTTTCACACGGCTGTTAGGTGCGACCCGCACCGTTTTTTGCGCTGCGATATGACGCTCGACCAGCTCCCACACCGGCGGGCCTTGCGTCCCTTCGTTGACGCTGGCCCAGCCGGCGACCGTGTATTCGCGTTTCGGGTCGAGCGGCTGCCCGGTTTTCAGCAAGGTCATCTCCGAGATGCGGCTGCCGATCGGCTTCGGCACGTCGATGGCGTAGCCGAGGCCGCCGCAGCGGACCATGTCGCCGCCCTGCTGATAATACGGATCGGGATTGAACAGATTGTCGGCGACGTCCTCGAGCACTTCCTTGAGGCGCTCCCCGGTCATCGGCATCCGGTAGACCTGCGGATAGGTGATCGCGGTGGCGTTGTGGATGTCCTCGACGGTGATCGGCGCGCCTGGCAATACACTGGTGCCCCAGCGGAAGCCCGGCGACAGCGCGATCTCGGCGTCACGTTCCTTGAGCAACGCGTCGCAGATGAGGTCATCGAAGCTGCCGTTGAAATTGCCGCGCCGATAGAGCAGCGACTCGCTGTGGCCGACGACGCGGGCCAAGTCCTTGGCATAAGGCGCCCGCGCCTTCTCGATTGCCGCGCTCATCGCCGCATCCGGCTTGATGACATCGGCGAACAGCGGAATCAGCTTGTAGCGGAAGCCTTTGACCGCCCCGTCCTGCACATCGAGATCGAGCCGCGAGACGAACTTGCCGTGACTGCCCGAGGCAACGAGCAGCGTGTTGCCGACCTTGATCGCCTCCGGCAGCGCGTCGTGGGTATGGCCGGTGAGAATGACGTCGATGCCCTCGACGCGCGCGGCGAGCTTGCGATCGACGTCAAAGCCGTTATGCGACAGCAGCACGACAAGCTGCGCGCCCGCCTTGCGCGCTTTCTCGACCTGGGCGCGGACCTCCTCCTCGCGAATGCCGAACGACCACTTCGGCATCAACCAGCGCGGATTGGCGACCGGCGTATAGGGAAAGGCCTGCCCGAGCACGGCGACCTTGACGCCGCTCTTCTCGAACATCTTGTAGGCGTCGAACACCGGCTCGTTCCATTCCGTGTCGCGCACATTGAGCGCCAGGAAGGGAAAGCCGAGCTTGTCGATCAGCTCCTTCACCCGGTCTTCGCCGTAGGTAAACTCCCAGTGCCCGGTCATGGCGTCCGGCTTGAGCAGCGCCATGCAGTCGGCCATGTCCTGGCCCCTGGATGCATTGGCGCCGAGCGAGCCCTGCCAGGTATCGCCGCCGTCGAGCAGCAGCACCTTGTCGCCGCGTTCGGCGCGCACCTGTCCGACCACGGTGGCGAGGCGATCGAGGCCGCCGATGCGGCCATAGCTCTGCGCCAGAGCCGAGAAATCCTGATCGGTCAGCGCATAGGCGGCAGCCGATTTCGGCGCGATGCCGAAGCGGGCCAGGAAGTCCGCGCCTGTGACGTGCGGCGGTAGGCCCTTCGCTTCGCCGACCCCGATATTGACCGTCGGCTCGCGGAAATAGACCGGCATAAGCTGGCCGTGAATGTCGGTGACATGCAGCAGCGTCACATTGCCGAGCGAATCGAATTTGAGCAGATCATCCTGCGTCAGCTTCTGCTGCGCGAAGGCCCTCGTCAGGGAACCGCCGCCGACCGCCAGCGCCGCCGTGGCGGCCCCCACCTGCAGCATTTCACGGCGCGTGATCACGGCAACAGCCTCATCGGAATGTGAAGGCGGGAGCGAAACGACACGCGCCGCTCGGGGTTAACAGGTGAACGCGAAACGGAGGAACCCATGAAGACGCTCGTGATCGCCGCCCTTGCGGCCGGTCTGGCGTGCGGTACGGCTGCGGCCCAGTCCAGCACGACCACCACCAAGAAGGAAACCGCCGGCCAGTCGTCCAAGCACATGAAGGCCAAACGCGGACACATGTCGAGCGACGGCTATTACCGACCCGGTATCCCGAAGGCCGACGCCGGCCGGTACAACAATCTGCCGGGCAAGGACGCCGATTACTCGAAGGCCTATATCCAGGACCATTAAGGCCTCCCGCATGGAGCCGAAAAAGGCCGCCCTTCAGGAGCGGCCTTTTTGTCGCGCTAATGGCGGATACCCGGAACGCTGAGCTTCAGGCCTTCGTTCTGGGACGCCAGATACAATTCGATGTCCCCGTATTCCTTGGCGTCCGGCGGCAACTCGTCACCGCGGATATTGACCGAGCACCACTGGAACCGCTGTCGAATATCCCAGACGGCCTGCAGGCTGGTGCGCCAGGTCGGGAAATGGTCGTACTGCCCCTTCGGCTCGCCCAGCCACTGGCCCCGGATCCATTTGTTGGCCGAAATGCCGTGACAGTCGGTGCAGGCGAAGTTGAGCTGCCCGACCTTGCGCGCCGACAATTCCTTGCCGCGCTCCCAGGCGGCCTTGGCGCCCGCGCTCGCCACATCGACCTTGATCGGCTCGCCATTGGCGAGGAAATGCAGATAGACCGACATCGCGCGGTTGTCGTCAGTTTCCATCAGCCAGTCGGCACCGGTGGTCGCCTTGGCGTGGCGGGTGACGAACTCCTCGACGCCGAGCACCTTCCCGACGCGCGGCTCCCACTTTGGCATCGACGCCGCCCAGGACTTGAACTGGGTCTCCGGCGTGGCATGGCAGGTCACGCAGGCCGCGCCTTTCGAGCCCGCCTGCTTCCAGAGTTCCTGCGCCTTGTCCACGGTCCACATGCCGGGGTTCTCGAGCGGATCGAGATTCTCGCGTTTTTCGACCGGGGCGGCGCGCTTGTCCGGATTGTCGAGCGCCGTCTTGAACACGGCCGGAGCTTTCAGCGTCTTGAGGAAGGCGACGATGTCCTTGATCTCGTCATCGGTGAACAGGCCATGCGTTCCCCAGGGCGGCATCACCGTCTCGGGATTATAGACCCGGCCGTCATAGACGTAGTTGAACAGCCACTCGTCCTCGCGGCCGGCATTGCCGATTTCCGACAGATCGGGCGCGACATTGCCCGGCAGGTTGGCGCCGCCGGCGGGGCCCATGACATGACAGGCCAAGCAGGAGCCGCCGCGGTTACGGTCGGCGACCAGTTGGGCGCCCTTCTTGGCGTCGCCTTCGATCGGACCGGCAATCTTGCGCGGCTCCTTCGGAGCCGGCGGCGAGGCAAGGTTGGCGAGCGTGTTGAACTTGGAATAATCGCGCGCCGGCCAACCATTGTAGCGCTTCCACGGCCGCGCCGCGGCATCGCCGTCGGTCACCAGCGGCGCTTCTTTTTTGGCTTGCGAATTGGCGGGCGCCAGCGTCATCACGCCGGTCGCCAAAACCACGATGGCGACCGCCCCGGCCGTCCATATCCCTGCCCGCATCCTTGCTCCTCCAGCTTGACGTTCAATCCGCGCTCGGTGTTGCCTTCCGGCGGCGGTTGTCAGGCGACTTCGATCTTCTGTTCCGACGTCGTCACCGTGCCGTCGTCGTCGGTCCAGGTGAACTTGAATGTGCCGCTCTCGTTCACCTTCGCGCTGAACTGCAGATACGGATTGGCGGCGATGGCCGGATCCATATCGGCCGAGAACAGCGGCTTGCCGTTAAACTCGGCGACGAATTTGTTGATGATCTTGCGCGGGATGGTCTTGCCATCCTTGTCCTTGCGCTGACCCGACTCCATGATGTGCGGCATCAGGGTCTTGATCTCGACAATTTCGCCTTTCTTGGCCGTCTTCGGCACTCTGATCTTCGGTGCGTCTGCCATGCGATCCTCCTCGAACTCTGTGTTGTCTCAGCCGCCGCAGCCGCCGATGGTGACCTTGACCAGTTTCGAGGCGGTGTAGACCGCGCCCTTGCTGGTCTTGGCGGTCACCACGATGTTCTGTGTGGCGGCAAGGCGGATACGGGTGGAGGCTTCGGCTTTGCCCGACAGCGGCGTAAAATGGAAAGTGGCGACGCCCGGATTAGGATTGCCGTCGGCGAGCACGAGAACGTCGGTAACGTAATCGTCATCGGTCATCGGCGCATCGACCGAAATGGTCAGCGGCACGGTGTTGCCGTTCTCGGCGATCTCGGGCAGCTCGATCGAAATCTTGCCGGCGACCGGCGTCTTGCCCCCGGCGAATTTGGCGACATCGGCGGCGGCCGATTCCGGCGTCGCTTGCGCCGTGCTCGAAATGCCGATCAGGGAAAGCGCCGCGCCGGCGGCGCCAAGCGCCAATGCCGAGCGGCGAGAGAGCTGTTGCATCGAGACTCCTCCCGAGAATTTGCCGAAGCGGCTCAACCGCTCCCCATAAAGGGACCATAATCATGGTGGCGGCGGCGTCAATTCGCATTCATAAGGAAGAATGTAATATTGCAACGCAGCATGACGAGCGAACGCCATTACTCCGGGCCGCGCGACTTGTAGCATGAATTTTCGGAGCAGACGGCTCCCGCCGATCAGCTAGGCTGCGCTTTCACGTAATCGCGGAATGACTTCTCCCGATAGGCCTTCTCGCGCACGAACCGAAACAAGGCGAGAAAATCCTCCGGTCGCAAATAGCCCGGCGCTCGCGCCACTTCCCGCTTCTGCGGCTCGCGGGTCTTCAGCGCCGACGCATCCTCATCGAAAAACTGGAAGGTTGGTGTGAAACGGACGCCGTATTTGGCCGCCAGTTCCTTTTCGGAGAGCACCTGCCCGTCAAAATCCGTGACCTTGCGCGAGCCGATGATGTTGAGCTGCAGAACGACAAAATTGCTTTTAATGTAATTGCTGATGTCGTCGCGGGCGAAATTGACGAAATGCGTTTCCTTGCAATAAGGGCAGCCCTTGAGCTCCCACATCACGGCAAACCGCTTGCCGGCCTTTTGCGCCTCGTCGAGGTCTTCCGCGAGTTCGAGGAAGCTCTCGAGGAACCAGGGCTGCTTGTAGAGGCCATCGTCGGTCAGAATCGGCCCGGCCGCACGCGCGGGGACCATCGCGCCTGCCGACAGAGCGGCCGTGGCGAGCAGCAGATGACGCCGCGATATTGACATGGCCTCTACCTTCGCGATGCCGATGACACGGATTGTCCGCGCCCTAATATTCGGATTGTTATATATCTGCACCGCGCCTCCGAGTGAACACGCATGATTTTCACATTTTCGCGCCCCGCCATCCTCGCCCTGATCCTGATCGTAGGCGTGGCGGCCGCCAAGGCTGATGACCTGTCCGATTTCAACACCGATGTGGCGCGCGCCGCTTCGCATAACCGAGTCGCGGACGGCTATCTGCGTACCGGCAACACCGACCTCGCCGCGCTTGAACTCGAGCGCCTGCGGGAGGCCTGGAGCGAACTGACGCAGAAATTCGGCGGCAAACGCCCCGCGGCCTTCAAGGACGCCACGCTCTACACGACCACCCTGCTCAAGATTTCGACCGGCCTCGTCGCCGCCGACATGATGCTGCAGTCCGGCCGCGCCGACGCCGCCCGCACCGCGCTCGACGGCATGCGGCGCGATCTTTACGACCTGCGCAAATCCGCAGGTGTCGTCGTGCTGGCCGACTGCATCCGCGATGCCAACGGCATCGCCGATGCGATCATGGTCTATAACGACCGCAAGCTCGATTGGGACAAACCCGACACCGCGACCGGCCTGTCGGCGCGCGCGGCCGATTATCTCAAGACGCTCGACCGCTGCGACGGCATTGCCGAACCCGGCGTGCGCGGTAGCCCGGAATTCCGCCGCCTCGTCGATGGCGCCCGCGCCGGGCTTGGCCTGATCCCGAACGCCATCGCAACGAAGGACGCCGATCTCGTCCACCGCGTCCTGATCGAACTGCGCTCGTTCGATAACCTGCTGGCTTTCCGCTTCGGCTGAGCCGTCAGGCGCGGCGGCCATCCCGCTGACCCGGCCGGGTCATCAGCGTCGCCGTGAGGATCAGGACCGCGACCAGAACCACAATGACCGTCGCCAGCGCGTTGATCTGCGGCGAAACGCCGAGCCGCACGCTGGAGAAGACCACGATCGGCAAGGTCGTGGCCCCCGGCCCGGTGACGAAGCTCGCCACCACCACGTCGTCGAGCGACAGCGTAAACGACAGCAGCCAGCCGGCCGCAATAGCCGGCGCCAGCAGCGGCAAGGTCACGCGGCGGAAGGTGCGCCACGGCGTGGCGCCAAGGATGGCGGCGGCCTCATCCAGCGCCGGGTCGAGTTGCGTGAGCCGCGCCCGGATGACGACAGTCGCGTAGGCCATGCCGAAGCTGGCATGCGCCAGCGCAATCGTGGTGGCGCCGCGCTCCGGCCAGCCGATGGTGTCCCCCAGCACCACGAACAACAACAGCATCGCCAAGCCGATCAGCACTTCCGGCACGATCAGCGGCATCAGCGCCAGCGCCTCGTAACCGCGCTGGGCGAAGAACGGCTTGAGTCGCTGCAGCGCGAAGGCCGCGCCCGTGCCCAAGGCCACGGACACCGTGGCGCTCACCGCGGCGATGCGCAGCGACAGCCACGCCGCGTCCAGCATCTGCTGGTTCTCAAGAAGAGCCGCATACCAGCGCAGCGAGGCATGGCTCCACACCGTCACCAGCCGGCTGTCGTTGAACGAATAGACGATCAGAATGACGATCGGCAGGTAGAGAAATGCGTAGCCGAAGGCAAGCGCGGACAGCAGCGCGACGGAGCGACGGCCGGACATTACGCGGCCTCCCGGCGCTGCAGCGCCTTGACCAGCAGCAACGCCGACAACAGCACAGTCATCAGCAGCACCACGGCTAGTGCCGATGCCAGCGGCCAGTCGCGGTTGTTGAAAAATTCGGTCCACAGCACGCGGCCAAGCATGAGCGTATCCGGGCCGCCGAGCAGATCGGGAATAATGAACTCCCCCAGCGCCGGGATGAACACCAGCAGCCAGCCGGCGAACACGCCCGGCAGCGACAGCGGCAAGGTCACCCGGACAAACGCCCGGTACGGCCGCGAGCCGAGATCCTGCGCCGCTTCGATGAGCGACCAGTCCATGCGCTCCAGCACCGCATAGATCGGCAACACCATGAACGGCAGATAGGAATAGACGATGCCAAGATGCACGGCGAACTCGGTGTGGAGCAGCGTCAGCGGCTCCGAAACGACGCCGAGATTGATGAGCGTATTATTGATCGGGCCATTGGTGTTGAGCAGCCCGGTCCAGGCGTAAGTCCGGATCAGAAACGACGTCCAGAACGGCAGGATCACCAGCATCAGGAGGGCAAAGCGGGCGCGCGCGCTTGCCCGCGCAATGGCATAGGCCATGGGATAGGCAATGAGCAGCGTAATGAAGGCCGAGGTCGCGGCGATGCGCAGCGACGACACGAAGGCGGCGACATAAAGCGAGTCCGACGCGATGGTCACGTAGCTGGTGATGTGGCCGTTGAAAATCGGCCAGAAGCCCGCGCCCCATTCGAACAGTGGCGTGAAGGGCGGCGCGCCGAGCCGCGGCTCGGACAGGCTAACCGCGACGACGATCAGCATCGGCAGCAGCGTGAACGCGAGCAGCCAGGCCGTCGTCGCGCCGAGAATGACGCGCCGCAGTCCCCTGCCCGCGCCGCCAGTCATGCTCATGACGTCAGCACCCGCGCGGCGGATGGCTCCCATGAGACGTGAACGCGATCGCCGGTCGCGAGAGCACCGAGCTTCGCCATGTCCGCCGGCGAGAGCCGCGCCTGCACCGCCTTGCCGCTGTCCAGGACGACGTGACAGACATAAGCATTGCCGAGAAACACGACATTACCGAGCGTACCGGTCAGCACATTCGGCGCGGCCGGGGCATGTTTCGACAGCGCGATCTGTTCGGGCCTCAGCATGACGGTAACGTCCGCGCCTTGCGTACAGGCATCGGCCACCGCCAGGGTCGCGCGCGCCTCGGCGCAATCAACGGCCGCACCAGCCTCTGTCACCCGGCCACCGAACAGATTGGCGACGCCGAAGAAATCGGCGGCGAAGCGCGACTGCGGCGCGTCATAAAGCTCGCGCGGCGTGCCGACCTGGCATAGCGCGCCGTCGCGCATCAGCGCGATACGGCTCGCCATGCTCATGGCCTCCTCCTGATCGTGCGTCACCATGACAAAGGTGATGCCGACGCGCTCCCGCAAGGCCACCAGCTCGAGCTGCGCGCGCTCGCGCAGCTTCTTGTCGAGCGCGCCCAATGGCTCGTCGAGCAGCAGGATCTTCGGATTCTTCACCAGCGCGCGAGCGAGCGCGACGCGCTGGCGCTGCCCGCCGGACAATTGGTGCGGTTTGCGGGCGCCGAACGCACCCATGTCGAACATGGCGAGCGCCGCAAAAACGCGCTCGCGGATTTCGGACCGCGGCCGCCGCTCCTCCTCGAGGCCGAACGCGACGTTTTCCGCCACCGTCAGATGCGGAAACAGCGCATAGGACTGGAACATCATGTTGACCGGCCGCGCATAAGGCGGCCGGCTGCTCATGTCCTCGCCGTCGATGAGAACGCGGCCCTGGTCCGGCGTCTCGAAGCCGGCGACCAGGCGCAGCAATGTCGTCTTGCCGGAGCCGGAGGCGCCAACCAGACAGAAGAACTCGCCGCGCGCGATGTCGAGGCTGACGCCGGCCACCGCCGGCACGCCGCCGAACGACTTGGCGACGCCCTCGATCCTGATAACGGGCGTCTCGCCCGCCCCGCCGTTTGCCATCATTTCCCGGCTTTGATGCGGGTCCACAGCCGGTTGCGCGCCCGCTCGTAAGCGGGCGTCGCCAGAACCGGCGTGTAGAGTTTGGCGTCCTGCGGCGGAAACACCACGGGATCGTTCCTGATCTCCGCGGGCACATGCTCGAGCGAGGCCGGCACCGCATTGGCGTAACCGACCGCCGCGGTGATGTCGGCGACCACCTTCGGCGACAGCAGGTAATTGATAAACTTGTACGCGTTGTCGGGATGCGGCGCATCCTTCGGGATCGCCATCACGTCGATATTGAAGGCGGCGCCCTCCTTCGGCAGGAAGATGCCGATCTCGATGCCGTTCTTGGCCTCCTGCGCGCGCTTGCGGGCCTGGAACAGATCGCCGGCGTAGCCCTGCGCCACGCAAACGGCGCCGTTGGCGAGATCGTTGATGTAGCTCAACGAGTGGATGTAGCGATACGACGGTCGCGCCGCGAGCACGGTCTTGCCCGCGGCCTCGAGGTCGTCGTTCGTCACGCTGACCGGGCTCTTGCCGGTGTAGGCCATCGCCGCCGGCAGCACTTCCTCCGGCGCATCGAGCACCGTGACGCCGCAGCCCTTGAGCGCGGCCACCGTCTTCGGATCGAACAGCATGGCGAAGCTGCCGATCGGCGCATTCGGCAACAGCTTGTCGACCCTGCTCTTGATGTAGCCGACGCCGGTGCCGGCCATCATGTAAGGCAGGCCGTATGCATTGCCGGGATCGGCGCCGGCGAGACGCTCCAGCACCTTGGGGTCGACGCCCTTGGCGTTGGGAATCTTCGTCAGGTCAAGTTTCTGGTACAGCCCGGCCTTGACCTGGCGCGCGAAAAACGGCGACGCCGAGGGAAACACCACGTCATAGCCCGACTTGCCGACCGAGATCTTGGTCTCAAGGATGTCGTTGGAATCGTAGACGTCGTAATTGACCTTGATTCCGGTCTCTTTTTCGAAATTGGCGATCGTGTCCGGCGCGACATAGTCGCTCCAGTTGAACACGTTCAGCACCTTTTCTTCCTGCGCCGCGGCGGGCGCCGAACCGGGCATGATGAGCAACGCGGGCGCCAGCGCGGCGGCAAGAAAACCGGAAAGCAGGCTGGACATCATGGCAGGTGCGGCGGAGCGCATCACGGCAGGCAACTTCATCATTCAGGCCCTCGACTTTCAAACGCGCCGACCATAGCGGAGGCAGTCCGGCGATACCAGAACGCGGCGCGCGTCAGCCAATTGTCCCCAGGGCCGGAAACGTCTCCCGCGCTTTCCGCTGCGGGCCAGATGGACGCTGACCGCCTGACCGATCACCGAGGCGGCGGCGACGGACGCGGTCGCTTTCGCCATCGCGCAACTCGCCGGCCGAAACGCCGCCTACATAGGCCAGACAGGCCGGCACAAACGGCAGGACACGGGGCGAAGCCAAAGACAACAGCCCCGCGACAAAAGCGCCGCGACAAAAAGCGCCGCCCGCCGTCACGTCCAGACTCATCGGAGCGCACCCGGCTTCGACACATTCGTCTTCAGTGATATAAGGATTGCACAGCCGGCCGAGCCTGCTTATCCACGGTTTCAGCGGCCACCGAAATATGAGCCTGACTTGATCCGTTTCATCGCCCTCGCCAAATCATTGCTGCTTGCCGCGTTGCTCGCCGCCGCGCCGGCTGCGGCGCCCCGCGCGGCCGAGCTGGTGATGTTCGAGGATGCCGGCTGCATGTGGTGCGCCCGCTTCAACGCGGAGATCGGACCTCTATACGCCAAGACCGACGAAGGCCGGCGCGCGCCGCTGCGACGCGTCGAGAGCGGTAAGCCGCTGCCTCAGGACATCGCTTTCATCGAGACCGAGCGGTTCACGCCGATCTTCGTGCTGGTCGATGGCGGGCGGGAAATCGGACGCATCCGCGGCTATCCCGGCGAGGACCACTTCTGGGGCCTTCTTGGAATGCTTTTAAAGAAGCTCGACGGTGCCGGAACGAGCGGCGAGCAACGGAACGTGAACTGACACCAGCTCATGCGAAATAACAAAGGTAGCCTCGCCCGCGGCATCCTTTTATAAATGACCGCCAACCGACGGCGGCGCCCGCACTGGATATGTCGATGGAATTGCAGCTCGACGCGACCGGACGTCCCCAGGACATCGAGCGCATGGCGGGCAACGCCAAGCGTGCGGCCGAATTCCTCAAGGCACTGGCGCACGAAAGCCGGCTGATGATCCTGTGCATCCTCGCCGAAGGCGAGAAGTCGGTGAGCGAACTCGAGCACATCCTGGCGCTGCGTCAGCCGACCGTGTCGCAGCAGCTTGCCCGGCTGCGCGGCGACGGTCTGGTGACGACGCGGCGCGACGGCAAGACCATCTACTACAGCCTGGCCAGCGAGGACGCGCGCATCATCGTCGGCGCGGTCTATGACGTGTTCTGCCGCAAGCCGCGCAAGCGCTGACGCGCCCCCCGCCCGGCGCCCCAGTTGACGGAACCCCGCCATTGCCAATAGTGGCGGATAGCGCAACGCAGCGGAGTCGAAGGCGATGTCAGCGATCGATCAGGACGGCAAGATTTTTGTCGGCAAGGGCGAACTTCCCCAATACCTGACGCTGAAACTCGCGAACCGGCATGGCCTCGTGACTGGAGCCACCGGCACCGGCAAGACCGTAACCCTTCAGGTGCTGGCCGAAGGCTTTTCCGCCATCGGCGTGCCGGTCTTCGCCGCCGACATCAAGGGCGACCTGTCCGGCATCGCCGAACCCGGCGAGGCCAAGGAGGCCTTCGTCTCCCGCGCCAAGAGCATGGGCTTCGATTACCAGCCCGACCAGTTTCCGGTGATGTTCTGGGACCTGTTCGGCGAGCAGGGTCACCCGGTGCGCGCCACCATTTCGGAAATGGGCCCCCTGCTGCTCGCCCGCTTGCTCGATCTCAACGACACGCAGGAAGGCGTGCTCAACATTGCCTTCCGCGTCGCCGACGAACAGGGATTACTGCTGCTCGATCTCAAGGATCTGCGCGCCATCCTCTCGCATGTCGCCGAGCGTGCCGCCGAACTGACGACCGCCTACGGCAATGTGTCCAAGGCCACCATCGGCACCATCCAGCGTCAGTTGCTCGTGCTCGAGAACCAGGGCGGCACCAAGTTCTTCTCGGAGCCGGCGCTCAGGCTTACCGATTTCATGAAGACCGACCGCGACGGCCGCGGCTACGTCAACATCCTCGCCGCCGACAAGCTGATGGAGAGCCCGCGGCTCTACGCCACCTTCCTGCTGTGGCTGCTGTCCGAATTGTTCGAGGAGTTGCCCGAGGTCGGCGATCCCGACAAGCCGAAGCTGGTGTTCTTCTTCGACGAGGCACATCTTCTGTTCACCGACGCGCCGAAGGCGCTGCTCGACAAGATCGAGCAGGTCGTGCGGCTGATCCGCTCCAAGGGTGTCGGCGTCTACTTCGTCACGCAGAACCCGCTTGACGTGCCGGACAAGGTGCTGGCCCAGATGGGCAATCGCGTGCAGCACGCCCTGCGCGCCTTCACGCCGCGCGACCAGAAAGCCGTCAAAGCCGCGGCCGAGACCTTCCGGCCCAATCCCAAGCTGAACACGGCGCAGGTCATTACCGAACTCGGCAAGGGCGAGGCTTTGGTTTCGTTCCTCGAAGGCAATGGCGTGCCGGCGCTGGTCGATCGCGCACTGATCCGCCCGCCGTCGGCGCGGCTCGGCGTCATTACGCCGGAGGAGCGCAAGGCCATCATCCAGAGCAGCCCGTGCAAGGGCAAATACGATCAGGCGGTGGATTCGGAATCCGCCTACGAAATCCTGCAGGCCCGCGCCAAGGCGGAAGCCGCCGGCAATGGTCAGCCGGACGCGACCGGCGCGCCGGCGGGCGGCATATTGGGCGGCATTGGCGGATTTCTCGGCGGTCTGTTCGGCACCAACCGGGTGCGCGGCCAGCGCCTGACCACGACGCAAACCATCGCCCGCGAAGTCACCCGCACGGTGACCAATCGCGTCGCCGGGCAGATCGCGGCGGATGTCGGCAAGTCGCTCGGCGGCCGCACCGGCTCGACGATCGGCCGCGCCATCATACGCGGCACGCTCGGCGGCATGCTGCGGCGGTAGACCTAAGCACCATCATTCCGGGGCGCGGCCGAAAGGCCGCGAACCCGGAATCCATATCCCCTGAGCTGCGGCGTCTGGATTCCGGGTCCGCGCGTTTTCACGCGCGTCCCGGAATGACTCGGAGTCTTACGAATCTGCCAGGCACTTCTTCATGAAGGCATCCTTGGCCGCGCCGGCGAGCGGCTTGCCTTCCTTGCTTACCGCCTTCGGCGTGCAGGTGTCCGTCTTGCACTTGGTGACGAAACTGGTTTTCGCGGCGCCCGCGAGCGGCTTGCCGTCCTTGCCGACGGCTTTAGTCTCGCAGCTCTGCGCCATCGCGCCGCCCGCGGCGAAAGCCGTGATCAGCGCAGCCAACATCAAACGCTTCATAGGTCTCTCCCTTTGTCCGGCACATCCGGATGACACCAAACTTGTGGCCGCGAACCTGAACCGGCCCTGAATTTATTTGGCCTTTATTGCGTCACGGATCTCGGCGAGCAGCTTGACCTCTTCGGTCGGCGCCGCCGGCGGCGGCGGCTCATTGGTCTTGAGCCGGTTGATGCCGCGAATGGCGATGAACAGCACCCAGGCGACGATCAGGAAGTTGATGGTCACGGTAAGGAAAGCGCCCCAACCGAGCACCGCGCCCTGCTTTTTGGCGTCGACGTAAGCCAGACCGGTCTGCACCTTCGACGACAGCGGGAAATAGTAGTTGGAGAAGTCGAGCCCGCCGGTGATAGCGCCGATGATCGGGTTTATGATGTCCGAAACCAGCGACGACACGATCGATCCGAACGCCGCGCCGATGATGACGCCGACGGCGAGATCGACGACGTTGCCGCGTAGCGCGAATTTTTTGAATTCTTCGATCATTGGGGACGGTCTCCTGACTTGCCTGAGCGCGTGACACGGGATTGTTGGCTTCCCACGTTCGACAAGCAATTGCCGTCGGCCATGTTTCACCAACTTGGTATCAAGCTACCGGCGCACGGTAAGCGCGCGTATGAGGGATTGCCGTGCGACTATTTTTCGTCGCGACCGCTGGAACGATCAGCTCTGCCCCCCATTTGTGGTGGGGCAGCTTTGATTTGCTGCATCGCACAAGATGCGCCATAGTGCCGCCGATTCCGAGCGCCCGGGGCAAAAGATGAGCAAAAACAACAGCGACACCTGGAACACCAAGTACGGCAAGCGCCGGGTGCGCGAAGAGAAGCCGACCTTGGCCGAGGCCATTGAGGCTGCCCGCGGCTTCATCGAGGATCTCGACCAACAGGCCGAATTCGCCGCCGCGCTAATGGGGCTATCCGTCGATCACGTGCGCGCCGAAATCCAGAAAATGGCCCCGCCCCGCAAGGAGCCGAACAAGTCGGTGGTGTTCACCGGTTCTGCCGCCGCGCCGCGCACCATCGTTGTCGAGCGCAAACCCTCGCGCCGCATTATCCCTGCCGCCAACCGCGCCGCGCTCCTCAATCACTAATTCGCCTCGCAGCTTGATCCGACGGCCGGTCGCGATCGTATAACCGGCCAATGATGACCCTTGTCTGGTTTCGCCAGGATCTGCGGCTGCGCGACAATCCGGCCCTCGCGGCCGCGGCCAAGCGTGGCCGCGTCGTTCCGATTTTCATTCTCGATGACAGCGACAAGAGCTGGGCGCCGGGCGCGGCGAGCCTGTGGTGGCTGCATCACAGCCTGTCGGCGCTGCATCGCGAACTCGGCGCGCTGTCTTTCTACCGCGGCGATCCCAGGAGCCTGATCCCGAAACTCGTCAAGGAAGCCGAGGCGACTGGCGTCGTTTGGAATCGCTGCTACGACGGTCATTCGGTCAAGCGCGATACGGGGATCAAGAATGCGCTCAAGCGCGACGGCATCGAGGTCGAGACCTTCAACGCAGCGCTGCTCAACGAGCCCTGGGAGATCACGTCCGGCAGCGGCGAGCCTTACAAGGTGTACACGCCCTACTGGCGCACGGCGCGCGCCCGCGGAACGGCGGCGCCTGCTCCCAAGCCGAAAAAGTTGGACACGAAGCATCTCGCGTCGAGCGACAAACTCGACGACTGGCGCCTGCTGCCGACGCAGCCCAATTGGGCGAAAGGCTTCAGCGACGTCTGGACCCCCGGCGAAGCGGGCGCGCTCGATCGCTTCAAGCAATTCCTCGACGAAGACGTCGCCGATTACGACGAAGGCCGCGACCGTCCGGCGCGCGAAAGCACATCGCGCATGTCGCCGCACCTGCACTGGGGCGAGATCTCGCCCCGGCAAATTTACGCTCGCCTCAGCCACGATTTCGACGGTCAGGCGGCGCGCTCGGGCGCGGCCAAATTCATGAGCGAACTCGGCTGGCGCGAGTTCTCGCATCACCTGCTCTATCACTTCCCGAACCTGCCGGACGACAACTGGCGTCCGGCGTTCGACGCCTATCCGTGGCGCACCAGCAAGAAAGACCTCAGCGCCTGGCAGCGCGGGATGACCGGTTATCCGATGGTCGATGCCGGTATGCGCGAGCTCTGGCACACCGGCTTCATGCACAACCGCGTGCGCATGATCACGGCGAGCTTCATGATCAAGCATCTGCGGCTCGACTGGCGGAAAGGCGAAGCCTGGTTCTGGGACACATTGGTCGATGCCGATCTCGCCAACAACGCCTTCAACTGGCAATGGGTGGCCGGCTCCGGCGCGGATGCCTCGCCCTACTTCCGCATTTTCAATCCGATGACGCAGGGCGAGCGCTTCGACGCCAGCGGCGATTATGTGCGGCGCTGGTGCCCGGAACTGGCGAAGTTGCCGGACAAATTCATCCACGCGCCGTGGAAGGCGGATAAGGAAACGCTGGCCGCGGCGGGCGTCGTTCTCGGGAAGACCTATCCCGAGCCGATTGTTTCCCACGAGGAAGCGCGCAAGGCGGCGCTGGATCGATACAAGCAGGTGCGGAAGTCAGGCTAGCGCCACATCCACGATCCGCAGTTGCACGCGCTCGACGCCCTGCCAGCGATCGACGCTGAGATAGCCGGCCACATGCATCGCGCGGCCGCGGCTGTCGAGAAGCGCCTGTCCGAGCGGCGTGCCGACGCAGCGGAAGCAGATTGCGTTCACGAACTGGCCGTCGCCCGACCTGAAACGGGCGCGGATATGGTTGTCGCCGACCTTGTCGACATAGGCCAACTGATGCGACGGCAGCACCAAAACCGGCTCGGGATTGCCGGCGCCGTAGGGCCCCGCTTTGGAAAGCATGGCGCACAACTCCGGATTAACAGCGCCGGCACTGACGGCGCCGTCGATCTTCAGCGCCGTCTCGCGCCGTGCCGCTTCGACCGAGGCCGATAGCGTCTCTTCCATGAAGGCCCGGAACGGCCCGAGGCCGTCCTTGCGCACGGTAATGCCCGCCGCCATGGCGTGGCCGCCACCCTTCACCAGCAACCCGTGATGCACGGCCTCGCGCACGGCGCGGCCGAGATCGACGCCGGCGATCGAGCGGCCCGAGCCGGTGCCGGTACCGCCCGGCTCCAGCGAGATGGCGAAAGCCGGCCGGCCAAAACGCTCCTTCAGCCGCGCCGCGACGAGGCCGACGACGCCCGGATGCCACCCGGCCTGCGCGGTGACGACGACGGCGCCCTTCTCTTCCAGCCCGAGGGCGGCCAAGGCCTCCGCCTCGGCCTGCTCCACCGCCGCCACTTCGATGGCGCGGCGCTCGTGATTGAGCCGGTCGAGCTCGACGGCAATGCGCGCGGCTTCCGTCGCGTCGTCCTCCAGCATCAGCCGCGCGCCGAGATCGGCGCGGCCGATACGGCCGCCGGCATTGATGCGCGGGCCGAGCAGAAAGCCGAGATGAAACGCCTCCGGCGGCCCGTTCAGCCGCGCCGCGTCCATCAGCGCGGTCAGGCCCACCTGCTCGCGCCGGCGCATGGCGATGAGCCCTTTGGCGACGAAAGCCCGGTTCAGCCCCTTGAGCGGCACGACATCGGCCACGGTGCCGAGCGCCACCAGATCGAGCATCGACAACAGGTCCGGCGCCGGCCGCGCATCGAAATAGCCGCGGCGGCGCAGTTCGCGCGTCAGCGCGACGAGAGTCATGAACACAATGCCGCAAGCGGCAAGATAACCGAGCCCCGAAATGTCGTCGGCGCGATTGGCATTCACCACCGCCACGGCCGGCGGCAGAACCTCGTCGGCCAGGTGATGATCGAGCACGATGCTTTCGAGGCCGAGCGCCGCGGCCTCCGTCAGCACGACATGGCTGGTGGTGCCGCAATCGACGGTGACCAGCAAAGTCGCGCCGCGCTCGGCAAAGGAGCGTATGGCGTCGGAATTCGGGCCGTAGCCCTCAAAGATGCGGTCGGGGATATGGACGATCGGATCGAGCCCGCACTGGCGCAGATAGCGCGCCAACAGCGCCGACGAGGTCGCGCCATCGACGTCGTAATCGCCGAAGATCGCCACCTTCTCATTGCGCTGGATGGCGTCGGAAAGCCGCGCCGCGGCGGCGTCCATGCCGGTCAGAACGGACGGATCCGGCATCAGGTTCTTCACGGTCGGATCGAGGTAGGCCTCCACCTCATCGACTTCGACGCCCCGTCCCGCAAGCACCCGCGCCAGAAGCTCGGGCGTACCCAGCCGCTGGGTGATCATGGTGGCCCGCGCCAGACCGCGGTCGTCGAGACGGTCGCGCCATGCCCGTCCGGTCGCGGATTTCTCCACGCCGAGGAAATAGCGCTCGCGATCGTCATAGGCGGCGGCAGGCAGGGCCATGCCGGGAATATAGGGTGTTTGGCGGGCCGCCGCACGGCGGTGCGGCAAGGGCTGTGAATAGCCTGCGAGGTCATTCCGGGACGCCACCGAGTGGCGGGCCCGGAATCCATACACCGCAGCGCTGGGGTTATGGATTCCGGGCTCGCGACCTTACGGTCGCGCCCCGGAATGACAGCGCCCAGCTTGGCTTTTCAATCAGAGATGAAACTTCTCGAGCTGGCGGTGCTCGCCGATGACGCGGCGGACGGTGCCGGTGGTGGAGCGCATGACCACCGTCTCGGTCTCGATCACGTCCTTGCCGAAGGTAACGCCCTTGAGCATGGCGCCGGTGGTGACGCCGGTGGCGGCGAACAGGCAGTCGCCCTTCACCATGTCCTCGATCTCGTACTTCTTCTTGGCGTCCTTGATGCCCATCTTCTTGATGCGCTCGGCCAGCGCCTCGGTGTCGATCACGAGACGCGTCTGCATCTGGCCGCCGATGCAGCGCAAAGCCGCCGCCGACAGCACGCCTTCCGGCGCGCCGCCCGAGCCGAGATAGATGTCGATGCCGGTCTTGGCCTCGGCGCAGTGAATGACGCCGGCGACGTCGCCGTCCGAGATCAGCGACACCGCGGCGCCGATCTTGCGGATCGCCGCGATCTTGTCGGCATGACGCGGACGGTCCAGCAGGATCGCCGTGATCTCGGAGGGCTTCACGCCCTTGGCCTTGGCGAGGTTGATGATGTTCTCCTCCACCGGCGCGTCGAGATCGACGGTGCCCTTCGGATAGCCCGGACCGATGGCGATCTTGTCCATGTAGCAGTCCGGCGCGTGCAGCAAAGTGCCGCCCTCGGCCATGGCGATGGTGGCGATCGAGCCCGGCATGTTCTTGGCGCACAGCACCGTGCCTTCGAGCGGATCGACGGCGATGTCGACCTTCGGGCCGTTCTTGTTGCCGACCTTCTCGCCGATGAAGAGCATCGGCGCCTCGTCGATCTCGCCCTCGCCGATCACCACGGTGCCGTCGATCGGCAGCTTGTTGAGCTCGCGCCGCATGGCGTCCACCGCGGCCTGATCGGAGGCCTTGTCCAGCCCGCGTCCACGCAGCCGCGCAGCCGACACCGCCGCACGCTCGGTCACGCGCACGATCTCCAGCGTCAGGATGCGCTCCAGGAGCAGTTCGGGCTGAATGGTGATTGAAGCCATCGGATGGTCCCTCGTAACTGACTAATTCTTTTCGATGCGGATGACCTGCGGCCGTCCGGATATGACCTTGTCGCGGCCGACCGCGGCGAGCGCCTTGCGCACCGCATCTTCGGACGTGGCGTAGGTGATGAGAATGACCGGCACCGAGCCGACTTTCGACTTGGCCGTCTCGCCTTCGGGATGACGCTGCACGATCGATTCCAGCGAGATGTCCTGCTCGGCGAGCCGCGTGGCGATGGTCGCGGCGGTGCCGGGCTTGTCGCGCGCCTCGAGGCGGATGTAGTAGCCGCCCTCGTGACGCTGCATCGGCGCTTTCTGCACGGCGGTCAGCCTGGCCGTCGGGCGGCCGAACGGCGGCGTCTTGAGGCCGCGCGCCACGTCGGCGATATCCGAGAGCACGGCGGATGCGGTCGCCGCGCCACCGGCACCCGGGCCGACCAGCGTGATCGGATTGATGCCCTCGGCGTCGATGGTGACGGCGTTGGTCACGCCCATCACCTGCGCGATGGACGAATCCTTGCGCACCATGGTCGGGTGCACGCGCTGCTCGATGCCTTTCGGCGTTCGCACCGCGACGCCAAGCAGCTTGATCCGATAGCCGAGTTCGTCGGCGGCGGCGAGATCGGCCGGCGCGATCGAGGAAATGCCCTCGACGTAGATCGCGTTCTCGTCGACCTTGGTGCCGAAGGCGAGGCTCGCCAGCAGCGCCAGCTTCTGCGCAGTGTCGTAACCTTCGACGTCGAAGGTCGGATCGGCCTCGGCGTAGCCGAGGCGCTGCGCGTCGGCGAGGCAATCGGCATAGGACAGGCCCTCCTGCTCCATCCGCGTCAGGATGTAATTGCAGGTGCCGTTGAGGATGCCGTAGATGCGGTTGATGGCGTTGCCGGCGAGACCCTCGCGCAATGTCTTGATCACCGGAATCGCGGCGCCGACGGCGGCTTCGTAATTGAGCGCGACGCCCGCCTTCTCGGCGAGCTGCGCCATCTTGAAGCCGTGCTTGGCGAGCAGCGCCTTGTTCGCCGTCACCACCGACTTGCCGGACGCGAGCGCGAACTCGACCGCGGTCTTGGCCGGATCGCCCGATCCGCCCATCAGCTCGACGAACACGTCGATGCCGTCGTAGCCGGCAAGCTCCACCGGGTCCGAGAACCACTTCATCTTCTTGAGGTCGACGCCGCGGTTCTTGCCGCGCGATCGCGCCGATACCGCGACCACCTCGATGCGGCGGCCGCAACGCGCGGCGAGAACCTCGCGCTGCTTGCCGATCTGGGCAATCAAAGCTGCGCCGACGGTGCCGAGGCCGGCGACCCCTACTCTCAACGTTTCGCTCATAGGATCAGCGCCGGTTCGTCAACGGGACGACGTTGTGTAGCTGCGTCGGCGCCGTCTCGAGAAACTTCTTGATGTTGCGCGCGGCCTGCCGGATGCGCTGCTCGTTCTCCACGAGCGCAATGCGCACGAAGCCTTCGCCGCGCTCGCCGAATCCGGTGCCGGGCGACACCGCCACCTCGGCCTTCTCGACCAGCAGCTTGGCGAACTCGACCGAACCCATGTCGCGGAACGGTTCGGGAATCGGCGACCAGGCGAACATCGACGCCGACGGCGGCGGCACATCCCAGCCGGCGCGCGAGAAGCTGTCGATCATCACGTCGCGGCGCTTGGTGTAGATCGCGCGCATCTCGCGCACGCATTCGTCCGGGCCGTTGAGCGCGGCCGCCGCCGCGACCTGGATCGGCGTGAAGGCGCCGTAATCGAGATAGGACTTCACGCGGCCGAGCGCCGCGATCAGGCGGTCATTGCCGACGGCAAAGCCCATGCGCCAGCCGGCCATCGAGAACGTCTTCGACATCGAGGTGAACTCGACGGCGACGTCGATCGCGCCGGGCACCTGCAGCACCGACGGCGGCGGATCGTTGTCGAAGAAAACTTCGGCATAGGCCAGATCCGACAGCACGAATATCTCGTGCTTCTTCGCGAAGGCGACGAGGTCCTTGTAGAAATCGAGGCTGGCGACGAAGGCGGTCGGGTTCGACGGATAGCAGACGACGATGGCGATCGGCTTCGGAATCGAATGGCGGATGGCGCGTTCGACCTGGTTGAAGAAATCCGGCGTCGGGTCCGACGAGACCGAGCGGATGACGCCGCCCGCCATCAGGAAGCCGAAGGCGTGGATCGGATAGCTCGGGTCGGGAACGATAATGACGTCGCCGGGCGCGGTGATGGCCTGCGCCATGTTGGCGAAGCCTTCCTTGGAGCCCAACGTGGCGACCACCTGGGTATCGGGATTGAGCTTCACGCCGAAGCGGCGCTCGTAATAGGCGGCCTGGGCCTTGCGGAGCCCGGGGATACCGCGCGAGGCGGAATAGCGGTCGGTGCGCGGCTTGCCCAGCGTCTCTTTCAGCTTGTCGAGGACGTGCTGCGGCGCCGGCAGATCCGGATTGCCCATCCCGAGGTCGATGATGTCTGCGCCGGCGTTGCGGGCCTTGGCCTTGGCGCGGTTCACCTCTTCGAACACGTACGGTGGCAGGCGGCGGATGCGGTAGAATTCTTCCATCGTTCTCAGACCTTGGCTGGACCCTGAACCACCCTCTCCGGCTGGCCTTGGAAACCCCGGCTGGCTTTTATCACGGGTTCGTCTTTGCGCCAGTGGCCTGCCCGGATTTCGGGCTGTTTGCGTTCTTTTTGCCGGGCTTTTGCGCCTCGGGCGGCGGCGCATCGGGGTCGGCCGTTACCTGCTCTTGCCGGTCGCGCACCCCTTGCAACTCCCGCTGCAGCCAAAGCTGATCGCTATCGTCGAGCGGCTTGGTGCTGCGCGGCGCCGGGGTGTCGTACACCCCAGGAAAGGCGCGAGGCTTGTCGGGTCGCGCCGGCGCACCCTGCGGCAAGCCACCCATCGACTGCGGCAGTTGATCGCCCACCCCGCCCCCGCCGGCCGCGCAGCCCGACAATGCGACCTGAGCCGACAGCGCGATCATCGCCACCAGCGGCGCTTTCGAGCGGGGCAACATCCGCAGAAAATGGGTCATCCAAAACCTCGGCCGTCGCTGCATCGCAAAATCGCCAACTGCTAAAAAAGTGACGCAGACTCAATGAATTATAGCATAAGCCGGCTAACCGGCTAATATGGCGGCAGCAAGGTGTTTCGGAGGGCGCCGAACATTCGGCGGGATGGCGTGATTGCCTAATATAGCGCCTTGCGATGCCTTGCGCGCCCGGTCCAAGAGAGCCCCGGGGACGATTGTAGAATGACGATGGAAACGTCCAGTTCCGGCACGAGAGCCGCCTCCGATCGGGAGGCCGGCAACATCGTTGCGCTCAAGTCAAGCGCGGCGACCAAACCGCCTGCCCAGAATTCCGGCGGCAAGGGCTCTGCGGAGCAGGCCCCATTCGGCTCCGTCGATGTCGAGGCGTTCTCGCGCAACCTGGCCCGCGCCATCGAGCAAGGCGGCAAGGCCCTCGCCGCTTACATGAAGCCGCGCGAGGAAGGCAAAGTCGAAGACTCATTCGCCGCCGACATTGCCGATATCGTCAAGACCGTCGCCAAGGTTCTCGAATACTGGCTGTCAGACCCTGAGCGTGTGTTGCAGCTGCAGCAGAACATCGGCCGGTCCTATCTCGATTTGTGGGCGAGCGCGATGCATCGCCTGTCCGGTGACGAGTTCAAGCCGGTTGTCGCGGCCGATCCGAAGGACAAGCGCTTCGCCGACCCGGAATGGTCGCAGAACCAGTTCTACGATTTCCTCAGGCAGCTCTATCTGCTCACGGTGCACTGGAGCGAGAAGCTGGTCAGCGACGCCGAAGGAATCGACGAGCACACGCGGCGCAAGGCCGAGTTCTATGTCAGGCAGTTCGCCAATGCGGTGTCGCCGTCCAATTTCGTGCTGACCAATCCTGAGCTGATCCGCGAGACCCTGACCACGAACGCCGAGAATCTCGCCAACGGCTTTCAGATGCTGAGCGAGGATATCGTTGCCGGGCGCGGCAACCTCAAGATCCGCCAGACCGACCCGTCCAATTTCGAGGTCGGCCGCAATCTCGCGCTGACGCCTGGAAAGGTAATTTATCAGAACGAGCTGATGCAGCTCATCCAGTACGAGGCAACGACGCCCGAGGTCCTCAAGGTCCCGCTGCTGATCGTGCCGCCGTGGATCAACAAGTTCTACATTCTCGATCTCAATCCGGAAAAATCCTTCATCAAGTGGTGCGTCGATCAGGGCTTCACCGTATTCGTGATTTCCTGGGTCAATCCGGACGCGCATCTCGCGCAGAAGGGTTTCGAGCAGTACATGAAGGAAGGCCCGCTCGAGGCCATGGATGTGATCGAGAAGCTCACCGGCGAGAGCAAGGTCCATACGATAGGATATTGCGTCGGCGGCACCCTGCTCGCCGTGACCCTGGCGTGGCTCGCGTCGCAGAAGCAGGCTCGCGTCGTCTCCGCCACCATGTTCGCGGCGCAGGTCGATTTCACCTTCGCCGGCGATCTCAAGATCTTCGCCGACGAGGATCGCATCCAGCAGCTCGAACTGCAGATGAAGGAAATGGGGTATCTCGAGGCCTCGCGCATGGCGACGACGTTCAACATGCTGCGCTCGAACGACCTCGTTTGGCCCTACGTGGTCAACAACTACCTCAAGGGCAAGAAACCCTACCCGTTCGATCTGCTGTTCTGGAATTCGGACGCCACGCGCATGCCGGCGGCCAATCATTCCTTCTATCTGCGCAACTGCTACCAGAACAACCGGCTCACCAAGGGCGAAATGGAAGTGGCCGGCACACACCTGAAGCTGAGCGACGTGACGGTGCCGATCTACAATCTGGCCACCCGCGAGGACCACATCGCGCCGGCCAGATCCGTGCTGTACGGCTCGCAGTTCTTCGGCGGCCCGGTGCGTTACGTGCTGGCCGGCTCGGGGCACATCGCCGGCGTCATCAACCCGCCCGGGCCCAAGGTCAAATACCAGTACTGGACGGGTGACGCCCCAGGGGGCGACGACGTCGATAAATGGATGGCCACGGCGACCGAGCATCCGGGCTCGTGGTGGCCGGACTGGCTCGACTGGATCAGGCAGCGCGACGCCGAGATGGTACCCGCGCGCGCCATCGGTGGCGGCGCGTTCGAGCCGATCGAAGACGCGCCCGGCTCCTATGTGAAAGTGCGGGACTGAAGCCGCCTCACGCTCCGAGCTTGATCGGCACCTTCAGGTAATGAACGCCATCGACTTCCGCGGGCGGAAACTTGCCGGCGCGGATGTTCACCTGGATCGACGGCAGCAACAGCAGCGGCGCGGCGAGCGTGGCGTCGCGTTCTTCACGCATCTTGACGAATGCGTCCTCGCTCACGCCCTCGTGGACATGCACGTTTCGCGTCCGCTCCTCGCCGACCGTGGTTTCCCAGGCGTATTCGTCGCGGCCGGGCGCCTTGTAGTCGTGGCACATGAACAGCCGCGTCGCGTCCGGCAATGACAGTACGCGCTGGATCGAACGATAGAGGTCGCGCGCATTGCCGCCGGGAAAGTCGGCGCGCGCGGTGCCGTAATCCGGCATGAACATGGTGTCGCCGACGAACACCGCATCGCCGATCCGGTACGACACGCAGGCCGGCGTATGGCCGGGCGTGTGCATCACCTCGCCTTTGAGCCCGCCGATCGCGAACGTATCGCCGTCCTTGAACAGGCGATCGAACTCGGAGCCGTCGCCGGACACATCGACCGCATTGAACACGGGGCGGAAAATCCGCTGCACCTCGCGAATGTGCTCGCCGATCGCCACCGTGGCGCCGGTCTTGAGCTTGATATAGGGCGCGCCCGACAGATGATCGGCATGGGCATGCGTTTCCAGCACCTGGCCGATTTTGATGCCGAGGCTCTGCGCCTCGGCGAGAATGGCGTCGGCGGACTTGGTGGAGCAATCGCCGGTGCGGAAATCGTAATCCAGCACCGGGTCGATGACGGCGCCGTCCTTGGTATCGCCGTCCCACACCAGATAACTGACGGTATTGGTCGGCTCGTCGAAAAACGCCTTGATCTGCGGCTTTTTAACCAAACCGGCGGAAGCTGACATCGGACCACTCCTCGAATTTCAGGCTTCAAGGCCCCTCTCGGGCTTGACGAATATATTAGTAGATACTAATTTAGCAATACCTAATTCACGGAGAGCCCGATGGCGCCCTCGACCAGCAAAGCCGCTCAGTTCGATAAGACCATGGCGCAACTCGAACGCAAGGCGGGCGAAGCGGCCGCGCTGTTGAAACTTCTCGCCAACGAGAACCGCCTGCTGATCCTGTGCCGGCTGGCGATCGCCGGGGAACTTTCGGTCGGCGCCCTCGGCGACGCGGTTGAACTCAGCCAGTCGGCTCTGTCGCAGCATCTGGCGAAGATGCGTGAGGACGGCCTCCTGGCCACCCGCCGCGACGCCCAGACCATCTACTACCGCATCGCCGACGACAATGCGGCACATCTGCTCGCCGTGCTCAAGGACATCTATTGCCCGTAACCTCGGCATCGAAGGACTCGTCTTATGACCGCGCTCAAATCCATCTCCCCGGCCCGTGCCGCCGAACTCATCCGCGACGGCGCCGTGCTGGTCGATATCCGGGAAGCCGATGAGCATGCGCGCGAGCGCATCCCCGGCGCGCGCCATCACGCTTTGAGCCGCCTCGGAACAGAAAGTCCGGCGCGGGCCGGCGATAAAATCGTGATCTTCCATTGCCGCTCCGGCATGCGCACGCAAGGCAATGCCGGCGCGCTGGCCGCCAGCGCGGCGGGCTGCGAGGCCTATGTCCTCGAAGGCGGCCTCGACGCCTGGAAGAAAGCCGGGCTGCCGGTCGCGAAAGATCGCAAGCAGCCGATCGAAATCATGCGACAGGTTCAGATCGGCGCGGGCAGCCTCGTACTGATTGGCGTCCTGCTCGGCTTCTTCGTCAATCCGACCTTCTACGCGCTGTCGGGCCTTGTCGGCGCCGGCCTGCTGTTCGCCGGTGTGACCGGTTTCTGCGGCATGGCGCGCGTGCTGGCGCTGATGCCGTGGAACCGCACGGCCAACGCATAAGGGGCGCTCGCTCGTGACTCTGCTGCACGCCGCGCTCGGCATCGGCTCCGGAAGTCTGGTCGGCTTCACGCTCGGCCTCATCGGCGGCGGCGGCTCGATCCTCGCCGTGCCCTTGCTGGTTTACGTCGTCGGCGTGCCCTCGCCGCATATCGCCATCGGCACCAGCGCCGTCGCGGTGGCGGCGAGCGCGGCGCTCAATCTTGCCGGCCACGCCCGCGCCCACACCGTCAAATGGCCTTGTGCGCTGGTATTCGCGGCATCGGGCATCGCCGGCGCGGCGCTTGGCGCCCAGCTCGGCAAGCTAGTCGATGGGGCGCGGCTGCTCGCGCTGTTCGGCGTCCTGATGGTGGTCATCGGCGCGCTGATGCTGCGGCCGCGCAAAGACGGCGGCGATCCGGACGTGAAGCTGACCGCAACCAGCAGCCGCGAGCTCCTGCCCTGGTTGATCGGAAGCGGCCTCGTCGTCGGCGCCCTCTCCGGCTTCTTCGGCATCGGCGGCGGCTTCGTCATCGTGCCGGGTTTGATCGCCGCCACCGCGATGCCGCTGATCAATGCCATCGGCTCCTCACTCGTCTCGGTCACCGCCTTCGGGCTGACCACCGCGGCAAGCTATGCTTGGTCGGGCTTCGTGGACTGGCCGCTGGCGCTCCTGTTCATCGCCGGCGGCGCTCTGGGCGGCCTCGCCGGAACTCGGCTGGCGCGACACCTGTCCGGCCACAAGAATACGCTGACCCGCGTCTTCTCCGGCATCGTCATCGTTGTCGGACTCTACGTCATCGTTCGTTTGACAATCGGTTGATTACTCATCTTGCCTTGATGGCCGCCGCCCGGCGGATCGGCTAGGCTCCGCGCCCCGGCTGCGGCCGGCGTCAACCCGGAGGCTAGGATGTCGCGCGAACTGATGTGGCTCACCTTCACGGTCATCCTGACCGGCGTCCTGTGGATTCCCTACATCCTCGACCGCATCATCGTGCGCGGCCCGTGGGGCGCTCTCGCCAATCCCTCGCGCGAGGACAAGCCGCAAACGCCGTGGGCGCAGCGGCTCTATTTCGCCCACACCAACGCGGTCGACAATCTCGTCGTGTTCGCGCCGCTGGTGCTGATCCTCGACAATATCGGCTACTCGTCGCGCGGCACGGTCATCGCCTGCGCCGTGTATTTCTGGGCGCGACTGGCGCATGCCATCGTCTACGCGCTCGGCGTGCCGGTGTTGCGCACGCTGGCCTTCTGCGTCGGCTTCGGCGCGCAGGCCGCGCTGGTGCTGGCGATCTTCGGGAAGATTTAAGCCCTGTCCCGGGCGCGGTGCAGCGTGTCGCGTAGCGAAACAGTGCACCGCAGAACCGGGACCTTCGCAATCTCAGAATTCGATAAGGTCCCGGCTCTGCGGCGCACCACAATAGCGCGTTGAAGACGCGCGTGAACGCGCTTATGGTGCTGCGCCGCGTCCGGGACAAGATGCCTTACTGCGCCGGCCCCGCCCGCTCGACGATCGCGCGGGTATCGAGGCCGCCCGGCAATATGCCGAAAGCGCCGCCGCTCGCGCCGCCGAGGCGCGATGCACAGAATGCGTCGGCGATATGACCCGGCGCGTGCCTGATCAGCAGCGCCGCCTGCAAGGCCAGCACCAGGTCGCGCACCAGCGCCCGCGCCTGACTTTCATCGTTGCGCTCGGCGCCGAGCAGCCTTTGCTCCAGAACACCGGCAAAAGCCTTGAGCCGCGGCTCACCCGGTGCGTTCAGTTCGGCATGAAGAATCTCCGCCGCATTGGCGGTGCGGCCGAGCGCACGCAGCACGTCGAGGCACATCACGTTGCCCGAACCTTCCCAAATCGAGTTCACGGGCGCCTCGCGGTACAGCCGCGGCATCACGCTCTCCTCGATGTAGCCGGAGCCGCCCAGCACTTCCATGGCCTCCAAAGTGACGAAGGGCGTGCGCTTGCAGATCCAGAACTTCGCGGCCGGCGTGATGATGCGGCGGAACACAGTCGCAACCTCGCCCTGCTCGTCATAGGCGCGCGCCAGCCGGAACGTCAGCGCGGTCGCCGCCTCGCATTCCAGCGCCAGATCGGCGAGCACATTGGTCATCAGCGGCTGATCGACCAGCTTCTTCTGGAACGCCGTGCGATGCCGCGCATGATGGATCGCCTGCACGACGGCGGCGCGCATCAGCGACGATGAGCCGACCGAGCATTCCAGCCGCGTGTGATTGCCCATCTCGATGATGGTCGGAATGCCGCGCCCCTCTTCGCCGATCAACTGCGCATAAGCGCCCTCGAACTCGACCTCGCTCGAGGCGTTGGAGCGATTGCCGAGCTTGTCCTTGAGACGAAGAATGCGGATGGCGTTACGTTCGCCATCGGGCGTGAAGCGCGGCATCAGGAAACAGCTCAGGCCCTTGTCGGACTGAGCCAGGATGAGGAAGCCATCGCACATCGGCGCCGACATGAACCACTTGTGGCCGAAGAGCCGGAACGAGCCATCACCGGCCGCTTCGGCGCGCGTGGTGTTGGTGCGCAGGTCGGAGCCGCCCTGGTTCTCGGTCATGCCCATGCCGAGCAGCGCCGCGGTCTTGCCCTGCACCGGGACGAAGCGCTTGTCGTAATCGCGGCCGTACACTTTGGCCAGCCAATGCGCGGCGATATCGGGCGCGTGCTGCAATGTCGGCACCGAGCCGTAGGTCATGGCGATCGGGCAATAAACGCCGCTCTCGATCTGGTTGAGCATGTAGGTGCCGGCGGCGCGGGCCACATGTGCGCCCGGCTGCGGCTTGGCCCACGGGCTCGAATGCAGACCGGCGCGCAGCGCGATGGCCATCAGCTCATGCCAGGCCGGATGGAACTCGATTTCATCGAGCCTGTGGCCGTAGCGATCGAGCGTCCTGAGTTGCGGGGTGAATTTGTTGGCGTCGAAGCCGAGCTTGATGGTCTCCGGCTTGCCGAGGGTCGCGCCGAGCGCATGGAGGCCGCCCTCGGCCCAGTCGGCCTGCTCGCGCGTCACGCACTCGCGCAGCACCGTATCGCTGGCGAAGAGATTGTACGGCTCCAGCGGCGGCGGCTGGTTCGCGACCTCGAACATGGTCGAGTCTCCCGGCAAGGACTCACCCCGGGGCGAGTCCGCAACGGCTTGAGCCTGAGATTTACGCTTCCGCCGCGCCGATCTCAATGACCGGCGTGGTCGGCCTCCCGACAAAATCGAGCCAGCGATGGCGGTCGTAGTCGTACAATTTGCAGGCCCGCATGATCTGGCGGTGCCGCCGCAGCGTCCATGGCTCGATCACCATGTCATGAGACGCGGCCGCGCGGATGATCGCCTCGGCCGGTTCCAGTTTCCAGATCGGAATGCGCGGGTCGATATGATGGGCGCCATGCAGGCCGAGATCGGTGAGAAAAAAGATCATCCACTTCGGCACGCCGACATGCACCGTGCAGTGCACCTGCCCTTCGTAGAACGACCACTCGTCGCGGCGGGAAAACCACGGCACCTGCGGGTGCGTGTGATTGAGAAAGCTGGTGAAACCGACCAGCCAGTTGAAGACCAGAAACGGCAGGACGATGGTGGCGGCGACACGCAGGCCGAGGGTCGGAAGGTCCGGCCGGTCGAGCGCCAGCACGAAGAGCTGCGCCATGAAAAAGCCGGCAGCAATCGCCGCATCACGCCGGTAGATCGGCTTGACGTTGCGCACCAGCGACGGCCGCACCGAGATCATGCCGGCCCAGATGGCGCAGAGATAATAAAGGCCGGTGCCGAACGACGTCCGGTAGATGCGTTCCAGCAGCCGTCCGAAAGGACCCATGGCGTCGTATTCGGCTTTCGAGCGCGGGATCCAGATGTAATCGTTGTCCTTCAGATTGGTGAAGCTGTGATGCCGTCCATTGTGCAGCAGCAACCAGACACTGTGTGGATGGTAGGATGGCAACAAGGTCAGCCGGCACACCCAGCGATCGAGCGCCGCATGACCGAAGTGGCTGCCATGGCCGGCGTCATGGGCAATGCGAAACAAGAGCGCGATCAACGGGCCGAGCGCCAGTGCGCCAGCAAGTTTCAGCCACCACGCATCCACGAATTCCGTGACGAGAAACGTTGCAACATAGGCCGCGCCCGCGCTCAGCGTCAGAAATGCGGCCCACGCGGCCGGCTGGACACGAAAGGCGACGATCGGCTTGCGCAAGGCAAGGATGCGGCTCTGACCCACGATGAACCCCGGGACCGCGATAATTCCGGCCCGGCAACTCTAGATTGAATATGAATGGGATGCAATTTAGGCCGCGGCGGCGGCTGGTTCGCGACCTCGAACATGGCGACATGCTCCGTCATTCCGGGGCGCGGCCTTAAGGCCGCGAGCCCGGAATCCATAACCTCTGTGCTGCGGAGCATGGATTCCGGGCCCGGCTCCTGCGGAGCCGTCCCGGAAGGACGATGTTAGAGCAATGCCGACGCTACGGAAACAGCGCGACCTGATCGATGCCCATGGTCTCGGGGTAGCCCATGATCAGGTTCATGTTCTGGATCGCCTGACCGGAGGCGCCCTTCACCAGATTGTCGAGCGCCGAGATGATGATGGCCCGGCCTTCGATGCGGTCGGCGACGACGCCGATCATGGTCATGTTGGAGCCGCGAACGTGCCGGGTGTGCGGCGTTTCGCCAAACGGCAGAACATGCACGAAGGGTTCCTTCGCGTAGAACTTTGAAAGTATCTCGTGAAGGTCCTGCGCGGTGCGGCCCCGCCGGCCCCGCACATAGATCGTCGAGAGGATGCCGCGGTTCTGCGGGAGGAGATGCGGCGTGAAGCTCACCGTCACCTCCCGGCCGGCAGCCAGCGAGAATTCCTGATCGAGTTCGGCCATGTGCCGGTGCTTGCCGACGCCATAGGCGTTGAAGCCCTCGGACACTTCCGAGAACAGCATCGCCTCCTTGGCGGCGCGGCCGGCGCCGGTCATGCCGGACTTGGCGTCGATGACGATCTCGTCAAGATCGATCGCCTTGTTGCGGATCAGCGGCGTCAGCGGCAGTTGCGCACCCGAGGTGTAGCAGCCCGGATTGGCGACCAGCCGCGCCTTGCGGATGTCGCGCCGGTGAATTTCGACGAGGCCGTAGACCGCCTCCTTCTGCAGCTCCGGCGCATGATGCTCGTGGCCGTACCACTTGGCGTAGGCGGCCGTGTCGGACAGCCGGAAGTCGGCCGACAGATCGACCACCTTGGTGTCCGGCGCGGCGGCGAGCAGATCCTTGAGCACCTTCTGCGTCGTGGCATGCGGCAGCGCGCAGAACACGACGTCGAGCGCCAGCGCCTTCCAGTCGAGGCCTTCGAGCGCGACCAGATCAGGCAGGTCGTAGGGCGAGAACTGCGGAAACACCTCGCGCATCGGCTTGCCGGCCGAACGCTCCGCGGTCAGCAGCGCGATCTCCGCGCGCGGGTGGCGCAGAAGCATCCGCACCAGTTCCGAGCCGGTGTAGCCGGAGGCACCGAGAACGCCGATCTTTGCCTTTGTCGCCATAACGTTAGGTCCTTGAATTCAAGCGCCGCATCAGCGGTCGGGGAACGCACAGGCTCCCGGGCGGGAGCGGTTGGATCGTCCGGAGATCGCAGCAGTCGGGAGGATCGACGGTGCCGCGGACGTCTCCAGCGGCACGGGAATGGAGTTTACACGCCAAAGCGCGCCCGTGCCGTGAGAATACGGCGTCGGCGAAGCCAATATCGGGGCCAAATCGTCATCATGGCCGCGATATAGGGCGCGGGCCACAACCGGTCAATGCCGCCCCGAATGCAACCGAAATGCAAAAAGGCCGCCCTGAGGACGGCCTTTCGCATCGATTCCGCACCGGAATCACCCGAAGGCGTGGACCTGAACCAGCCGGTAACCGTTACCCGCCTTCTCGACGAAGCCAGCCGACGGGAACGGGAAGTGATAGCCGACAACCGGAATCTTGTCGGCCGACACCATGTCGTAGAACTTGCGGCGGGTCGTTTCGGCCAGATCGCCTTCGTTGTCGAAGCCGGCGTGCCAGCCCGGGTTCGGCATGAAGATGCCCGGGTGGTTACAGACGTCGCCCTGCACGATGATGGTCTTGCCGCCCGAGGCGACGACGTACGAGGTGTGACCCGGCGTATGGCCCGGCGTCGCCATCGCGGTGATGCCCGGCGCCACTTCCTTGCCGGCCTCGAACGGCGTCGGCTTCAGGCCTTCGAACACCTTCTTCACATTGGCGAAGTTGCCCTTGTTGACAGCATTGGCCTTCGACGTGTTGGCCTCGTCGGTCCAGAACGCCCATTCCGCCGCCGGCACCATGATCTGCGCATTCGGGAAAGCCGGCGAGCCGTCGGCGTTCTTGAGGCCGTTGATGTGATCGCCGTGGAAGTGCGAGATGAGGACGATATCGACCGCCTTGGCGTCGATGCCGGCGGCGGCCATGCTGTGCCGCGCATTGCCGACAGCGCCCTTGGTCGCGGCATTGGCGCCGAGGCCGTTGCCGGTGTCGATGGCGATGGTCTTGCCGCCGCTCTTGATCACGATCGGGCTGAAGGAAATCGTCAGTTGGCCCGGCGGCATGTAGAGCGCCTCATAGGCTTTGGCGGTGGCCTCCTTGGTGCCGTTGACGATGAAGTTGTCCGCGAGCGGAAACAGGCGCGAGCCGTCGAACACCTGGATGAGCTCGGCATCGCCCATCTTGTAGGCGTAGACGCCGGTCTGCGGCGACACGGCGCCGGCCTGCGCATTGGCCGCGGCCATGGTCAGTGGCGTTGCGGCGACGCCGGCGGCGGCAACGGCCGTGCCGGTCATGAGGTTGCGGCGTGAAAGCGCGAACATCCTGTTCTCCCGGTTGAAATTTCTTGCGGGACGCCGGATCGGCGCCTGGGCGGACAGGCTAACACCACGCGGTATCGGCTATTCCACCGCCATAAGCCGCACCCCGGTCACGGCCGCGTTACCACGGCCACAGCGACAGCAGGCGGGAGATGCCATCGCCCAATGTCAGCAGCACCGCCGCCCACACAAAGGCCGAGGAGATATTGGCCAGTTGAAAAGACCAGAACGGCATTTCGAAGATGCCGGCGATCAGCGGCACCGAGGCGCGCAGCGGCCCGAAGAAACGGCCGATGAAAATACCCGGCACGCCCCATTTGCGCATGAAGCGCTCGCCGCGCGGGATGAGGTCTGGATGGCGCGACAGCGGCCAGATGTGCTGGACGCGATATTCGAGCTTCTGCCCGATCCAGTAGGACAGCCAGTCGCCCAGCGCCGCGCCGAGCGCGGCCGCGACCCATACCGGCCAGAAACTGATGCCGCTGGTTCCGATCAGCGCGCCCAGCGCCACCAGCGCGCCCCAGGCCGGGATCAGCAGCGAGATGAAGGCGAGCGACTCGCCGAAGGCCAGCAAGAATACGATCGGCGGCGCCCAGGCCGCGTTCTCGCGGGCGAAGGTCACGACCTGGTCAAAGCTGGATTCGAAGAATTCCATGTCCGGCCGATCTAGCCCAGCCCTTCGGCCCAGGCCAGCCCGGCGACGCCGTGCCGCCTTGGTTCGGCCCCATCGCGGGCCAATGAAGCGCCGCCATGGCATAGTCGCTGGCAAATGATTCGCCGAGTGCCTACCTGTTCGGCCTGTCAGCCCTCATCCGACTTACGAAATTCAATAGCGAACGTCTTGTAATTATGGCCAAATCCGCGAACTCCAAGAAGACCGGCAGCGACAACGATCTGTTCGGCGCCTCCTCCCGGGCGCCCGCCGCCCGACCTGTGCCGAAGGAAGCCGCGCGCAAATCGGCGGGCAAGGCGAGCGGCGGCGACGGCGGTTACAGCGCCAAGGACATCGAGGTTCTCGAGGGTCTGGAACCCGTCCGCCGCCGCCCCGGCATGTATATCGGCGGCACCGACGAGAAGGCGCTGCACCACCTGTTCGCGGAAGTTATCGACAACTCGATGGACGAGGCCCTGGCCGGCCACGCCGACTGGATCGAGGTCGAGCTCGACGCCGACGGCTTCCTCACCGTCAACGACAATGGCCGCGGCATCCCGGTCGATCCGCATCCCAAGTTCAAGAACAAGTCGGCGCTCGAAGTCATCATGTGCACGCTGCACGCCGGCGGCAAGTTCGACTCCAATGTCTATGAGACCTCCGGCGGTCTGCACGGCGTCGGCGTCTCGGTCGCTAACGCTTTGTCCGAGCGCCTCGAGGTCGAGGTCGCGCGCGAGCAGCAGCTCTACAAAATGGTGTTCGAGCGCGGCAAGCCGAAGGGCAAGCTGGAAAAGCTCGGCCGCGTGCCGAACCGCCGCGGCACCAAAATCCGCTTCAAACCCGACGCCGACATTTTCGGGAAAAAGGTGGCCTTCGATCCAGCGCGCGTGTTCAAGATGGCGCGCTCGAAAGCCTATCTCTATGGCGGGGTCGAAATCCGCTGGTCCTGCGATCCGTCACTGGTCGAGGGCACCGAGATTCCGCCGACCGCCACCTTCCATTTCGCCAATGGCCTGTCGGACTATCTGCGCGCCAATCTCGAAGGCGCGACCTTCGTGCATCCCGACATCTTTTCCGGCTCATCCGGCAAGAGCGGCAAGCACGGCGCGGTGGAATGGGCGGTGGCCTGGACGGCGGACGCCGACGGCTTCACCAACTCCTACTGCAACACCATCCCGACGCCGGACGGCGGCACGCATGAGAGTGGCCTGCGCTCCGCTTTGCTCCGCGGCCTCAAGGATCACGCCGCGCGCATCGGCCAGGAAAAGCGCGTCGCCCCGGTGACCAGCGAAGACATCATGGTCGGCTCCGGCTCGATGCTGTCGGTCTATATCCGCGAGCCCGAATTCCAGGGCCAGACCAAGGACCGCCTCGCCACCGCCGCGGCGCAGAAGATCGTCGAAGGCGCCATCAAGGACCCGTTCGATCACTGGCTGTCGGGCAACCCGGTGCAGGCCAACAAGCTGCTCGATTTCGTCATCGAGCGCGCCGAGGACCGCCTGCGCCGCCGCCAGGAAAAGGACATCGCGCGCAAGACCGCGGTGCGCAAACTGCGCCTGCCCGGCAAGCTCGCCGACTGCTCCAACACCGCCGAGCAAGGCTCCGAGCTGTTCATCGTCGAAGGCGACTCGGCCGGCGGCTCGGCCAAGCAGGCGCGCGACCGCAGGACGCAGGCCGTGCTGCCGCTGCGCGGCAAGATTTTGAACGTCGCCTCGGCCGGCCGCGACAAGCTGGCCCAGAACCAGCAGCTCGCCGATTTGATCCAGGCGCTCGGCGCCGGCACCGGCAGCAACTTCAACGAAGGCGATCTTCGCTACGAGAAGGTCATCATCATGACCGACGCCGACGTCGACGGCGCGCATATCGCTTCGCTGCTGATCACATTCTTCTACCGGCAGATGCCGAAGCTGATCGATCTCGGCCGGCTTTATCTCGCGGTGCCGCCGCTGTACCGGCTGCAGCACGGCGGCAAGATCTTCTATGCGCGCAACGACGCGCACAAGGATCACCTGCTCAAGACCGAGTTCAACGCCAATGCCAAGGTCGAGGTCTCGCGCTTCAAGGGCCTCGGCGAGATGATGGCGGCGCAGCTCAAGGAAACGACGATGGACCCGCACAAGCGCACCTTGCTCAAGGTGACCTTGGCGGACGAAGACGCCAAGGCGGCGGCCAGTTCGGTCGAGCGCCTGATGGGCAACAAGGCCGAAGCGCGCTTCGAGTTCATCCAGGAGAAGGCGGAGTTTGCGTCAGAGGAGTTGCTGGACGTTTGAGGCCGGCGAGCGGCAAACGACCAATGCAGTCATTCCGGGGCGCGCGTGAAACGCGCGAACCCGGAATCCAGACGCAAGCTCCGAGTTCGTCTCTAGATTCCGGGTCCGGCCTTCGGCCGTCCCGGAATGACCGCGGCGCAAGGCTCTCTTGTAGCCCGGATGAGCGAAGCGAAATCTGGGACGCGCCCCACTCTCTCCGTTCGTCCCCGCGAAAGCGGGGACCCAGCGCGGCGTTAAACCGGCCTCATCCTGAGGAGCATCGCGAAGCGATGCGTCTCGAAGGATCGAGGCCGCCCGCATGGTTCGAGACGTGCGCCTCGCGGCACGCTCCGCACCATGAGGGCCGATAGAATTCGTTAGCCCGCTCCACAGGCTAAGGCACAATATGGAAAGCGAACTCAGAAAGCCCCGGGCAAGCGAGGCTAAAGTCTCATATCACCGGAAGCAACTTCTAAAAATGTTTGCTCGTGCGAACGACGCCGCGTTTCTTCAGTTGATTTGGGCTGTAGACGCTTTGCAGTCAGGTCAAGAAGCGGCGGCGAAGCCCTTTCTCTCGGCATACCCATCGAATGCGGCCGCAGATTCCTCGTTGGACACTCCACTCGGGATTCATCGGTGGGAGCTAGAAACTTTGATAGTGCAGCTATTTCTGGCTCCGAAAGAACTTCCACGAGACCAGGGCAACCTAATAGTCGATTGTTCAAAATTCGAAGCAATGCGGCAAACGATCAATCGCCTGCGAGCACTCGAAAACGTCGAATCCGCTCGATACCTTTCGGGTGACTTCACCATCTGGGGTGAAATGAATCGCATTGGGCAGCGGCAGTTTCATTGGCAGCTCGGCTATTTTAATGCCCCTCAACTCTACCGATACGCTTATCTCTATGCACAAGGAAAATGCGCCGATTACTTCAGAACAACCTATGGCTTCGAAATTACAGACCTCATTTTTACAGGCTTCGGTCTCTTTACCGCTTACCTTACTACCCCGTGGGTCCCTCGAAAAACATCAGTTCCTGAAATTGGATTAACAGATGAAGTGGTTCAGCGAGCATTTCCAATGCTGTCGTGTTCGCATGAAGAAGCCAAGGCAGAAACGGCCACCCTCGTTGCACAAGCACAACATGAACATGGATCACAAATTCCGACAGCGCTGTTGCCAAGCACCCTTCGAAAAACGCCCCTTCTCTACGTCGACAACTTCGATCAGCTAATTTCGCCTATCCCTCAGACGATCCTCCTGCGAGTCACCGCGGGGCTTTATCACGACCTAATTCAGGGCGGGCAGGAAATTATAAATGACGCCAATTCGCGCTTTGAGCGATACTGCGCCGATCTGATCGCCGCAATGATGGATCGATTTGCCGTCAATCCTTCCTATCGGTACGGCCCCAAAGGGGGGCAATACGATTCTCCCGATATCCTAATAAAGCACCAAGATAAACTTACAATCATTGCGGAATGCAAGGCGACCAAGCTGACATACCTCGCACAGTTCGCAGAAAACCCTTTTGACGCCGCCAAAAAACAGTATGCCCAAATTGCAAAAGGCATATTCCAACTCTGGCGATTTTTCTCGCACTTGCGTCGCGGCCTTGCAAGCGACGACGTCGCGGATGATTGCTGCGCCATGGTCATCACACTCGATACATTTATGCCGATCGCGAGGGACCTAAACAACAAAGTACTCGCTGACGCCAATGCTCTGGCAGACGAGGACGGGGGCATTGCGCCCGAAGACCGCAAACATGTAGTCATTTGTCCCATCCGCGATCTAGAATCCATTCTGTCGCGAGCCACCGAGTCCTCTTTACTCGCCTCATTGAAAGCTTCAGGAGAAGAAAAATATCAAGACTGGATGCTATATAATGTGCATCGCGACACCGGCGCGGCGAAAGAGTTCGGCAAACCCAAGCGTTTTCCATTTGACTTGGAAAACGTTTTGCCGTGGTGGGGGCGACTTAACGAACTCAAGAAAAGAGAAGAGACGGCCTAGCGAAAACTACGGAAAGCTTCGTTAGCGCAACAGCCACCCTACCCACACCTCTTCAACACCGCCGTCTTCGCCCCACTCCGCACCGCGACGCCGTCCTTTACGCGCACGCCGTCCTCGCCGCGGTTGAACATGGTGCGGCGCGTGTCGGTGCCCTTCTCCTTGCCGGCACGCAGCACCAGGTTTTGCCCCTCCTCGTCCTCGGTGCCGGGGCGAAACAGCGCGCGCACTTCGACATCGCGCCGGTCGATGCGCCGCGCGGCAACGACGTGATAGAGATTGGCTGCGAAATCCGTCCCGAGATCGTGGCTCTCGACGATCAGCCCGCCGCCCGGCGCGCTGACATTGACGTGCGGGTTCGCCGGCGAAGCCGGCTGGTCGCAGGCCACCGCCCAATCGCCGAGCAGGTTGAAATCGCGGAACACCGGTTCGGCGGTGAATTGCTGGGTAGCAAGGCTGTTCTGATCGGGCGCCGGATCGGTCGCGGCAGTCGCGGGCGAGACGATGACGGGCGTAACAGACAGCGCGGCGATGAGTCCGAGCACCGCAAACCGTTTCATGAACAACGTCGACTCCGCCCGCGCCCCAATCAAAAGAGAATAGCAACGCACGGCGCGGCGGCAATCTGCGCTATGTCAAAGTCGCAGGTTTTTTGTGCGGCGCGCCGCCGCGCGTCAAAGCGGCAGGCCGTAGCGCGGCACCGTTCGCAGATACCTCACATAGGGCTCGCCGAACTTCGCGGCGAGGTAGCGCTCCTCGCGTAGCACCACGCCGAAATGGATCGCCGGCACGAAGGCGACGATGGTGAGCACCAGGGTCCAGTCCGATGCCAGCAGAAAAGCCAGCCCGGCGAGGATCAGGATCATGCCGACATAGATCGGGTTGCGCACATAGGCGAAAACCCCGCCGGCCACCAGCGCCGTGGACGGCTTCCACGGCTCGACATTCGTGCCGGCGGCGCGGAACGCCCTCATCGCGATGATAATCAGCGCCGCGCCGCCGCCGATCAGTTCGAGCCCGAGCAGAACGCGCGTGCCGAAGGCCAGCAACACGCTCAGCACATAGGCCGGCAGCAGCCAGTCCAGCAGCAGCCCCACGACCAGGACCGCGAGTGCGATCAAGGGTGGCGGCGCGATGACGCCAGGATTGTCGCGGGTGGCGTTCATGCGTTCAGGCCCGCAGCCATTGCGTCATCGCCGCGTTGACGGCGTCCGGCTGCTCGAGGGTGGAGAGATGGCCGCATTCCGGCACGATGACGAGTTTCGAGCCGGCAATGCCGCCGGCGATTTCTTTCGCCAGATCCGGCGGCGTCAGTTCATCGCCGTCGCCGACCAGCATCAAGGTCGGGCATTTGATCGAGCCCAGCAGCGGGCGTGAATCCGGCCGCCCCATGATCGCCCTCTCCTGTTTGACGAAAGCCTCGACGCCGGTCTCGCGCGCCATGGCGCGAACGATGCCCTTCAACCGCTCGTCCCCGGCATGGTTCCGGTGCAGGAACTTCGGCGTCAGCGTCTCGACAATGTCCATCAGCTTGCCGTCTTGCGCCATCTTGATGAATTTCTCGCGGCCGGCCTTGCCCTCCTCGGTGTCGGGCCGCGCCGAGGTGTCGAGCAACGCGAGGCGCTCGATGCGCTCCGGCGCCAGCCGCATCATGGCGAAGGCGATGTAGCCGCCCATCGACAGGCCGGCGAGCGCAAAGCGCGGCGGCGCGTTGTCGAGAATGCGCCGCGCGATGGCCGCCACGTCGTCGTCGCGGCGGTGATCGGCGATGCTTACGGGGCCCTCGGGCCACAGCGCCTCGACCTGCGGGCCATACAGCCGGGCGCTGCAGAGAAGGCCGGGAACCAGCACGAGCGGCAGCGAATTCGCCATTTCAGAGCCTCCAGAGGGCAAAAAGCCCGAAAAATCAGCCAAAATTAGCCATACTGCGCTGCGGAAGGATTGACTTTATGGCCGTCCACCCTATGTTCCTGCCAGCCGGTCCGAGCAAAAGTCAGATTCGACCGTGCTCCCGCGCATTGTACTCGTTTCAGTAAATGGGTACCCGGTTTTGACAACTGGTCTTACGTCCGGCGCGGGCTTGGCGAATTTTCGCCCTTTGAGGTTTTATGAACTCTCCTGAACTTGGCACGGCAGTCAGCACGACAACGGCCACGACCTTCTCTGAACTTGGTTTGTCCGACAAGGTCCTCGGCGCAATCGAAGCGACCGGCTACAAATCCCCCACCCCCATCCAGGCCCAGGCCATTCCCCACGTTCTCGCGCGCCGCGACGTTCTCGGCATTGCGCAGACCGGCACCGGGAAAACCGCCGCCTTCGTCCTGCCGATGATCACCATGCTCGAGAAAGGCCGCGCGCGGGCCCGCATGCCGCGCACACTGATCCTCGAGCCGACCCGCGAACTCGCCGCGCAGGTTTACGAGAGCTTCGAGAAATACGGCAAGAACACCAAGCTCAACGTCGCCCTGCTGATCGGCGGCGTCTCCTTCGGCGACCAGGATTTGAAACTCGTCCGCGGCGTCGATGTCTTGATCGCGACGCCGGGCCGCCTGCTCGATCACTCCGAGCGCGGCCGCCTGCTGCTGTCGGGCTGCGAATTGCTGATTATCGACGAAGCCGACCGCATGCTCGACATGGGCTTCATCCCGGACATCGAGCGCATCGGCAAGCTGGTGCCCTTCACGCGCCAGACCCTGTTCTTCACGGCGACCATGCCGCCGGAAATCCAGCGCATCGCCGACAACTTCCTGCACAATCCGGTGCGCGTCGAGGTGTCCAAGCCCGCCACGGCCGCCAGCACCATCACCCAGCTCCAGGTCGCCGTCGGCCGCGAGGATTACGAGAAGCGCGCCACCTTGCGCCATCTCATCAACACCGCCGAGAATTTCAAGAACGCCATCATCTTCTGCAACCGCAAGCTCGAAGTCGCGGCGCTGCACAAGTCGCTGGTCAAGCACGGCTTCAACGCCGTCGCCCTGCATGGCGATCTCGACCAGTCGGCGCGCATGGCCGCGCTCGATGCCTTCCGCAAGGGCGACGCCAAGCTGCTGATCGCCTCGGACGTCGCCGCCCGCGGTCTCGACATCCCGGCGGTGAGCCACGTTTTCAATTTCGACGTCCCGCATCACCCGGACGATTACGTCCACCGCATCGGCCGCACCGGCCGTGCCGGCCTCACCGGCACCGCCATTTCATTGGTCGCGCCGTTCGACGCCAAGTCGGTGGCGACGATCGAGAAGCTGATCGGGGCTCCCATTCCGTGGATGGGCGAACCGGTGGTGGTCGGCGAGGAAGACGCCAGGGGCCGGCCGCGCCGTGGCGGTCCGGATCGCAGCGGCGGCCGAAGCCGTAACGGCCGTAGCAGCCGTAGCGGAAGCGGCCGCGGCCGCGAAGGCGGACGTCAGGAAGCTCGCAGCGAGCGGCAGGAGCAGGTGCGTAGCGAGCGCACGCCGCAGCTTCGCGAAAGCGCCCCGCCGCCCAAGGCATCCGAGCCGCAACCGCATCGGGAACGTGCTGCCCGCGACACCGGCGATACCGATGGTAGCCATCTGCCGGCTTTCCTGCTCAGGCCCGTCAATATCAAGGCCTGAGCCTCCGGCGCGCCTGCGCGCGCCGGGTTAGTGGAACAGCTTACACAACCGGGTTCCACATTTACCCCGCGTTCACTTCCCTCGCATACCGTCCCTCCCCGGGGACGCGACGCGGCCGCGGTTCGGCGCGCCATCAGACCCACGGGCAAAGACGCCTCCAGGGGGTTTTGTGAGCATGAGCGGGCACGGCGACGAACATGAACGCACGATGGCGTTCTGCGAGATCGCGCTGAGCCAGATCAAGGCTCTGCGGCAGCCTGCGACGCCCCGGAACTACGAGATCTGGTACTCCTACGCGACCGGCTACCAGCCGTCGCTCAATCAGAAAATCAACGAAACGCTGAGCCAGAGCGGCAGCCTGTCGGATGCCGATCTCGACGGCGTCTATGAAGCATATCTGGCGCCGTCCCGGCTGACCGACCGCATCGACACCGTCGGAACCAAGGTGATGGACGAGATCGAGCAGGTCATGGCGATGATCGATGCCGCGGCCGGCAGCGCCTCGACCTACACCGAAAGCCTCGCCGGCATGAGCGAGAAGATCGGCGCGTCGGATCGCGAAGGCCTGCGCGCGATCGTCGAGGGTCTGGTCGCGACCGCCAAGGAAATGGAAGAGTCGAACCAGAAGCTGGAAGAGCGCCTGTCCGCCTCCAAGAAGGAAATTACCGAGCTTCAGGTCAACCTCGAAGCGGTGCGCACCGAGAGCCTCACCGATCCGCTGACCCAGCTCGCCAACCGCAAGTTCTTCGATACGACGCTGCACGACGCGATCGCCTGCGCGCGCGAAAACGGCGAGCCGCTGTCGCTGATGCTGACCGACATCGATCACTTCAAGAAATTCAACGACACCTTCGGCCATCTCACCGGCGACCAGGTGCTGCGTCTTGTGGCCATGTCGGTGAAGCAGAACGTCAAGGGCCAGGACACCGCGGCGCGATACGGCGGCGAAGAGTTTGCCGTAATCTTGCCCAACACGGTGCTGCGATCCGCCCTCACCGTCGCCGACCACATCCGCCGCGCCGTGATGACCAAGGAACTGATGAAGCGTTCCACGGGCGAACACCTTGGCCGCGTCACCATTTCGATCGGCGTCGCCTCCTTGCAGGCCGGCGACACCGCGGCCGCCCTGATCGAACGGGCCGACGCCTGCCTCTATGCCGCCAAGCGCAACGGCCGCAACCGTGTGCAGTGCGAAGCCGATCCGGAAGTCTCGCCCGAGCAGACCATGCAGGTCGCCTGACGCGACTTTCCCGCGCCCTGCCCTCTACAACTCAGCCGACACCGACAGCGCGCCGATATAGGAGCGCCCGCTATTGCCGCTGAAATAGCCGGCAAAGCCGTTCGGCTCGATCCTGATATCGACATAGCCGAGCTCGATGCCAAACTTCAGGTGTGCGACCGGTTTCCAGTACAGATTGACGGCGGTGCGGAACGTTTCGCTCCGCGGCTTGGCGGCCAGCAGCTCCGCTTCGACCGAAACGAAGCTGGCGAAGACGTTCGATTCAAACTGCTCCGACCATTCGTGATGATAGGACGCCACCGCGCTCCACCCTTTGGTCGGTCCGAGCGAGCGCACGATGCTTTGATAGACGACAAGATCGTTGGTCGTGCCGAGATAGGATGAGGCGTCGACCGCGTAAGTCGCCTGGAAGCTCACCGCGTCGCCCTCGGCGATGAACGGCGTCGGGATTGTCATGCCGGCGCTGACGGCCCAGCCGGTGCGCGTCGTCGCGGTGTTCGGCAGGAACGGCAGCAGCGGCGATGCCGAGAAGTCCGCTCGGCGCACGACGCCGGACAAATGCGTGGTGAAGGCCTCGGTTTCGCGCCGCCAGCGCAGGGCATAGATCGGGCTGGAGAAATCGAACTCCCAGATACGGGTCTGGGCGTTCGGCGAGGTCGGCAGGCCAGACTCGACGCCGAATGCGATCTTGTTCTTGTCGTCCAGCGCATGCTCGTAGACCACCGATGTGGCCGAGCGCGTCGGCGAACTGGCGCTGGTGAGGAAACTGCTCTCCCAGAAGCTCATCAGCGTGCCGGTATAGCCGACCGTCAACCCGGCCAATCCTACGCTCCAGCCGGTGAAATAGGCGCTGCCGCTCGCGGTGCCGTCGCCGGTCGATTTCGACCATTCGCCGCCGATGATGGATTTGAACTCGCCGAGCGAGGTCTGCCGCGTCAACTCGAGCCCGCTGCTCGCCGTGAGGCTCTGGGAGTCCGTCGTTTGCGACACCGTGCCGTTGCGGTTGATAATGCGCGGCACGCCGGCGCTCTGACTGGCGCGCTGATAGCTGTAGGAAATGCCGGCTGTAATCTTGGCGCAGGCTTCACCGACGGCGAAGCGCAGGCCGCTGTCGTCGTCCTCGACCTGGCAAGTGGGAGGCGGCGGTGCATCCTCGCGTGCCGCAGCGGGCACCCCCAGCGCTCCGAGCACGCCCGAGCTGATTACGGCGGCAGCCCACCGACGCAACATCATGATCGACTTCGCCCCCGAAACCGGGCGGTATTCGCGGGCAAAGCCGCGGCCGAGTCAAGACGCCCCTATCGGCGCGTGACCCGCTTCTTGCGGCTCGCAGACCTCGCCACCTTTTTCTTTTTGGATTTCCGCGACGGCTTGATGACGGGCTTGGCATTGGCGTTGGCACCAGCCTTGGCGCCAGCCGGTTTCTTCTTTCTGGCCGCAGATTTCCCGGCGGTGAATGCCCGCGCCACGCGCAACGCGTCTCGCGCCCATTCCGCGAGTTCGCCCGGATCGTCGTAAAGCCGCTCCGGCAGACGCCAGTATGACGTCACCATGCGCTCGCCGCTCTTCCTGGTGAAAGTCAGCGGCTTGGCGCCGTCGCGCTCGTAGGCCGCCCGGGTCGTTTCGTCAGTCTTGAGGTGAATGGCGCCGTCGCGCGAGATGATGCCGAAGATCACGCCGCCAGCATAAATCCCGCGACCGCTGAACATGCGCCTGATTTCGATGGCGCCGAATTCGGCGAACAGGTCATGGAGGAAATCCTCATCCATGACCGGCGCGTCCTCTAATGAGCGGCGGCTTCGTCGCCCGCCTTGGCCGGCGTGAGCTGGACGCTCTCACCGCAGCCACAGGCCGAGGTCTGGTTCGGGTTGTTGAACACGAACTGGGACGACAGCTTCTCGGTCTTGAAGTCCATCTCGGTGCCGAGCAGGAACAACACGGCCTTGGGGTCGATCAGGATCTTGACGCCCTTGTCCTCGATGACCTCGTCGGTCGGCTTCACGGCGTCGGCATATTCCATGGTGTATTCCATGCCGGCGCAGCCGCCGTTCTTGACGCCGACGCGCAGGCCCGCCACCGGCTTGTCTGCGTTCGCCATGACCGCCTTGATGCGGGTCGCGGCGGCTTCGGTGAGCCGCATCACCTGGGGCCTAGGTCTCGGATTGGCAGTCGCCATGATCGTCCTCGTCAGTTGACCCTAATCTAAGCACCGATTCCTGAATTTTAAACTCACCACATGTTGAGAACGAGGCGCGCCTCGTCCGACATGCGGCTCGGGTCCCACGGCGGATCCCAGACCACGGAAACCTTGGTTTCTTTAACGCCAGGAACGGCGGATACGGCGTTCTCGATCATGATCGGCAGTTCCTGCGCCGACGGGCAGTTCGGCGAAGTCAGCGACATGTCGACTTTCACGGTGCGGTCGTCGCCGATGTCGATCCTGTAGATCAGCCCGAGTTCGTAGACGTCGGCCGGAATTTCGGGATCGTACACCGTCTTGATGCCGGCGATGATCTCGTCGGTCAGCCGGTTGAGCTCTTCCTGCGGCAGCGCCGAGGAACCGGTCACGGCCGCGTTCGGATCGCTGATTTCCGGCGCCGGCGCCGCGGCGGGCGCGTCCTGCTTCACGGTGTCGTCGCTGGTGCTGTCAGTCACGCGAAGAACTCCTGCGCCTTGATGAGCGCGCTGGCCAGAGCGTCCACCTCGGCCTTGGTGTTGTACATGCCGAACGAAGCCCGGCAGGTCGCCGTGACACCGAACCGCGCAAGCAGCGGCATGGTGCAATGAGTGCCGGCGCGGACGGCGACGCCGGAGCGGTCGAACACCGTCGCAATATCATGGGCGTGGGCGCCTTTCATCTCGAAAGAGACGATCGGCCCCTTGTCCTTCGCCGTGCCGATGATGCGCAGCGAATTGATCTGGCCCAGTTTCTCATGAGCATATTTGACCAATTCCAATTCGTGAGAGCGAATGCGCGCCTTGCCGACCGACTGGATGTAGTCGAGGGCCGCCCCGAGCCCGATCGCCTGCACGATCGGCGGCGTGCCGGCCTCGAACCTGTGCGGCGGCTCGCCATAGGTGACGCGGTCCTCGAACACCTCACGGATCATCTCGCCGCCGCCATTGAACGGCCGCATCGCCTCGAGATGCTCCATCTTGCCCCAGAGCGCGCCGATGCCGGTCGGCCCGTAGAGCTTGTGGCCGGTCATGACGAAAAAGTCGCAGCCGATGTCCTGGACGTCGATGTCCATGTGCACGGCGCTTTGCGAACCGTCGACCAGCACCGGAATGCCGCGGGCATGGGCGATGCGCACGACCTCCTTGACCGGCACGACGGTGCCGAGCGCATTCGACATCTGCGTGATGGCAACGATCTTCGTGCGCGGGGTCAGCAGCTTCTCGAACTCGTCGAGGAGGAAATTGCCCTCCTCGTCCACCGGCGCCCACTTGATCACCGCGCCATTGCGCTCGCGGTGGAAATGCCACGGCACGATGTTGGAGTGATGCTCCATGATCGAAATGACGATCTCGTCGCCTTCATTGAGACGTCCGGCGCCGAAGCTCGAGGCCACCAGATTGAGCGCTTCGGTGGCGTTGCGCGTGAAGATGACCTCGTCCTTGCGCGGCGCGTTGATGAACTTCTGGACCTTCTCGCGCGCGCCCTCATAGGCTTCGGTCGCCTCGTTGGCGAGATAGTGCAGCCCGCGATGGACGTTGGCGTATTCGCGGGTATAGGCCTTCATCAGGCGGTCGAGCACGGCTTGCGGCTTCTGCGCGGACGCAGCGTTGTCGAGATAGACCAGCGGCTTGCCATAGACCTGCATCGCCAGCGCCGGAAAGTCGGCGCGAAGCTTGTCGACGTCGTAGCTGCCATTGGAAACTGCCGGGTGCATCACATCCCTCTCGTCCCGGACGCGATGCTGCATCGCTGAGCCGGGACCTTCCCAAACACCGCGTCCGTAAAGGTCCCGGGTCTGCGCAGCGGCACTGCGCGCCGCAGCGCGCCCGGGACAAGCATCGTGTTCATGGCTTGACCTCGCGCGTCGCCAGCCAGGCCAGCGACGCGTTCATGATGGCGTCGCGGAAGCCTTCGTCCGCGATCTCCTCCACGGTCTCGCCGATGAAGGCCTGGATCAGCAAAGCCTCGGCCTGCGCCTCGTCGATGCCGCGCGACATCAGATAGAACTTCAGCGTCGGATCGAGCGCGCCGGCGGTCGCGCCATGGCCGCACACCACGTCGTCGGCGAAGATCTCCAGCTCCGGCTTGTTGTCGGCCTCGGCCTTGTCGGAGAGCAAAAGAGCCCGCGTCATCATCTTGGAGTCGGTCTTCTGGGCGCCAGGGTTCACCACGATCTTGCCCTGGAACACCGAATGGCTCTCGCCGTCCAGCACGGCCTTGAATTGCTCGCGGCCGGCGCAATGCGCGGCGGCGTGCTCGATCAGCAGCGTGTTGTCGACGTGCTCCTCGGCGCGCAGCAGATTGACGCCGCGCATGGCGCCCTTCGAATGCTGACCGGCGAAGCGCACGAAGCTCTGGTTGCGCACGATGCCGACATCGTGGTTGAGCACGAAAGTGTCGAAGCGCGCCCGCTTTCCGGCGCTCAGCATCAGGCTGCCGAGATGGACGCCGCGATTGGCGACCACCTTGTAGTAATCGACCTCGGCCTCATCGCCGACGATCAGTTCCAGCGCGGTGTTGACCTGCGCAGCAACGCCCTCATGGCTCTCGGCGATCGCCACTTTGGCGCCCCGCTCCACCACAATCAGCGAGCGCGTGAACGACGAAGTCTCGGTCAGCGTCACGAACACCAGATGCAGCGGTCGCTGGAGCGCCGTGCCGGCAGCAACGCGGACGACGACGCCGTCACCCATCAGCGCCGTGTTGAGCGCGACGGCGATATCGTCGGTCTCGAACGTCTTGCCGAGCTTCGCCGTGACCTCGGCATCGCCCTTGGTCAGCGCCTCGGCCATCGAGCCGATGGACAGCCCGGCTTCCGGCGTGAGGTCCGACAATTCCGGCACGAAAGCGCCATCGACGAAGGTCAGCTTGCGCGGTTTGAGCGAAGCGAACACAGCGCCGGCGTCCTTGGCGTTGGCCTTGGCGGCAGCATCCGGCGGCGCGGCAAGCGGCAGCGCTTGCCGAAGACCGGTGCGCAGGTCGGTGTATTTCCACTCTTCGACGCGGCGCGTCGGCAGCCCCTTGGCGTCGAAGCGCTTGAAAGCATCCTCGCGCAGCGAGGCGACCGCGCCCTTGCCCGGCAGCGTGCCGCGCGCGCCATCATAAGCGGCGGCGAGCGCCTGCTCGGCGGGAGTCCTGATGGGAGTTACGTCAGCCATCTTAGCCCTTAAAGTCTTGTCGATCGTGGCAATGAAAGCCGGCGATCAAGCGTCGACCAGGCCGAGCCTGCGCTCGACCCGATCCAGACGGGCATCGATGCGATCAACACGAGCGGAGAGCGTCGCGTATTGAGCCTCCAGATTGCCCACGCGCTCCGTGAGCTCAAGGATACGATTGCTCATCGTATCCATTTGCTCGCGGATGGCGCGCAAGTGCTGGAGGATGATGTTCTCCACTTCGGTCATCATCGCAGTCTAGCCCAGTTCAACCCTTCTGCAACCGGAGATTTAGCTGTTAAGCTGCCTCGTCCGTGTATTGCGCGTAGCCATTGGCTTCGAGTTCGAGCGCCAGCTCCTTGCCGCCTGAGCGCACCACGCGGCCCTTGGCCATGACATGCACGACGTCCGGCACGATGTAATCGAGCAGACGCTGATAATGCGTGATGACGATCATCGAGCGCTCCGGCGAGCGCAGACGGTTGACGCCTTCCGACACGATGCGCAGCGCATCGATGTCGAGACCGCTATCGGTCTCGTCGAGCACCGCGAGCCTCGGCTGCAGGATCGCCATCTGCAGAATTTCGGCGCGCTTCTTCTCGCCGCCGGAGAAGCCGACATTGACGCCACGGCGCAGCATGTCCTGGCCGATGCCGAGATTGTCGGAAGTTTCCCGCACCATCTTGATGAATTCCGGCGTCGAGACTTCGTTCTCGCCGCGCAGCTTGCGCTGGGCGTTCAGCGCCGTGCGCAGGAAGGTCATGGTGGCGACGCCCGGCACTTCGACCGGGTACTGGAAGGCCAGGAACACGCCCTTGGCGGCGCGCTCGTTCGGCTCCATCTCGAGAATGCTTTCGCCGTTCAGCAGGATCTCGCCTTCGGTTACGGCATAGCCGGGCCGGCCCGCGAGCACATAAGCGAGCGTCGACTTGCCGGAGCCGTTCGGCCCCATGATGGCGGCGACCTGGCCCTTCTCGATGGTCAGGTTGAGACCGTTGAGGATCTTCTTGCCCTCATCCTCGATCTCGACGTGCAGGTTCTTGATCTCAAGCAGTGACATCTTTTTGTCTTTCACTCATTCTCTATGCCGCTCGTCCCCGCGAAAGCGGGGACCTAGTACTTGGCCCCTGGATTCCCGCTTGCGCGGGAATGAGCGGAGTGATGGGCCTCACTATCCCACCGATCCCTCGAGCGAGATCGAAATCAGCTTCTGCGCTTCCACCGCGAATTCCATCGGCAGTTGCTGCAGCACGTCTTTGACGAAACCGTTGACCACGAGCGCGGTCGCCTCTTCCGCCGACATGCCGCGACTCTGGCAGTAGAACAGCATGTCCTCGGAAATCTTCGAGGTGGAGGCTTCGTGCTCGAACACCGCGGACGAGTTCTTGGCTTCCATATACGGCACGGTGTGCGCGCCGCATTTGTCGCCGATCAGCAGCGAGTCGCAGTTGGTGAAGTTGCGCGCGCCGGTCGCCCGGCGATGCGCGGTGACGAGGCCGCGATAGGTGTTCTGCGACTTGCCGGCCGAGATGCCCTTGGAGATGATCCGGCTCACGGTGTTCTTGCCGAGATGGATCATCTTGGTGCCGCTATCGACCTGCTGGTGGCCGTTCGAAATGGCGATCGAATAGAACTCGCCGCGCGAGCCGTCGCCGCGCAGGATGCAACTCGGATATTTCCAGGTGATCGCCGAGCCGGTCTCGACCTGCGTCCAGGAGATCTTCGAGTTCTTGCCGCGGCAGTCGCCGCGCTTGGTGACGAAGTTGAAGATGCCGCCCTTGCCGTCGGCGTCGCCAGGGTACCAGTTCTGTACCGTCGAATACTTGATCTCGGCATTGTCGAGCGTGACCAGTTCGACCACGGCGGCGTGCAACTGGTTCTCGTCGCGCATCGGCGCGGTGCAGCCCTCGAGGTACGAGACGTAGGCGCCCTCGTCGGCGATGATCAGCGTGCGCTCGAACTGGCCGGTGTTCTGCTCGTTGATGCGGAAATAGGTCGACAGCTCCATCGGGCAGCGCACGCCCTTCGGCACGTAGACGAACGAGCCGTCGGAGAACACTGCCGAGTTCAGCGTCGCGAAGAAGTTGTCCGTGGTCGGCACCACCGAGCCCAGATACTTCTTGATGAGGTCGGGATGCTCCTGGATCGCTTCCGACATCGGCATGAAGATCACGCCGGCGCGCTTGAGCTCTTCCTTGAAGGTCGTCGCCACCGAGACCGAGTCGAACACGGCATCGACCGCGACACGGCCGGACGAGCGCATGCCTTCCAGCATGTCGCCGTCGAGCGTCGAGGGCTCGCCTTGCTTGCGCACGCCGGCGAGGATTTCCTGTTCCTTGAGCGGAATGCCGAGCTTCTCATAGGTGCGCAGCAATTCCGGATCGACATCGGCCAGCGACTTCGGCGCCTTAAACGCCTTCGGCGCCGCGTAATAGTAGGCGTCCTGATAGTCGATCTTGGGATAGCTGACGCGCGCCCAGGTCGGCTCCTTCATGGTCTGCCAGCGACGGAACGCCTCGAGGCGCCAGTCGAGCATCCACTGCGGCTCGTTCTTCTTGGCCGAGATGAAACGGACGGTGTCTTCGTTCAGGCCCTTCGGGGCCTTTTCGGATTCGATATCGGTGACGAATCCATACTTGTATTGGTCAACGTCGATCTGGCGGACCCGATCGACGGTCTCTTGTACGGCCGGCATTCTTCCCTCCGCTCACGGTTTCAAGGACCGCGGGTTGGATCAGTCGGTTATGGTCGGTTCGCGTTGTTCGGTTCGCGATCGTTCCTGTGTGAATTCGGTTCAGGCGGCTTGCGCGTGCCTCTTAAGTAAGGTCGCCACCACCTTTTTCCAAGCATTTAGAAGGATTTCGACATCGGCTTCGGTCGTGGTCCAGCCCAGCGAGACGCGGATCGCGCCGGCGGCCAGCGCCGGTTCCACGCCCATCGCGGCCAGCACGTGGGAGGCGCCAACCTTGCCCGACGAGCAGGCGGAACCGGACGACACGGCTATCCCGTTGAGATCGAAGGCAATCAGCGCCGTCTCGGCCTTCAGGCCGGGAACCGCGACCAGAGAGGTGTTCGGCAAGCGCGGCATGCCGGCGCCGAAAATCACGGCACCAGGAAGCTCGGCGTTGAGGTGCGTCTCGAACCTGTCGCGCAAGGCGGCCATGCGCGTCGCGGCCGCTTGCCGGCTGCGCGCGGTCGCTTCCGCCGCCGCGCCGAAGCCTGAAATACCCGCAACGTTTTCGGTGCCGGCGCGGAAACCGCGCTCCTGACCGCCGCCTTTGATCACGGGCGCCGCCGGCTGCGGGCCATTCAGCACCAGCGCGCCGGCGCCCTGCGGGCCGCCGAGCTTGTGCGATGAAATCGTGAGCATGTCGGCGCCGAGCGACCCAATAGCGCAGTCGATCCGCCCGGCCGTCTGCGCCGCATCGACATGCAAGACGCCGCCTGCCTCATGAACGATGCCTGCGATCTCGGCGATCGGCTGGACGACGCCGGTCTCGTTGTTGGCGTGCATCACCGACACCAGCGCCCGACCGCCCTCCGCCAGCGCGGCGCGCAATGCATTGAGATCGACGACGCCCTCGCCTGTCACCGGCAGAAGCCCGACATTGTCGGCGGCAAAGCGGCCGCCCCCGAGCACGGAGGCATGCTCGATAGCCGACACGATCAGGCGGTCGCAAACGACCCGCTTGCCGAGAACCACCAGATCCGGGGTCAGCGCCAGCATGTTGGCTTCGGTGGCGCCGCTGGTGAAAATGACCGACTTGGCTTCAGCACCGGCCAGCGCGGCCACCTGGCCACGGGCCTTCTCGACCAGAGCGCGCGCCGCCCGGCCCTCGGAATGCACGGAGCTCGCCGCGCCGGTCACGTCCAACGCAGCCAGCATCGCCGCGCGAGCCTCATCCCGCAGCGGCGCCGTCGCATTCCAGTCAAAGTAAGCGCGCGCGCTCATGAAACCTTCGAGTATTGAAATACCGTGGCCGTAGGCACCGGCGAGGCTAGGCCACGCAAAAAGCTTGCTTTTTGCCCTGTCGCCTGTGGTAGAAGCCGGCATCCGACGGGGCCAGTTATAGCTATTGCAGCGGCGCTGGCCAGCGAAAACCATATAATTAGAATAGTTCTAAACAAGGACTATTCGCATCCGAGCGCCTCCAAAAGCCTTGTCCTACAATGGCTTGGACGGTCGCCTTGAAGTTGAAGGGTAGACCCCATGCCTGAGGTCATTTTTACCGGTCCGGCCGGCCGCATCGAGGGCCGCTACCATCCTGCGCGGCAGAAGAACGCCCCGATCGCCATCATCCTGCACCCGCACCCGCAGTTCGGAGGCACGATGAACCATCAGATCATCTACCAGCTCTACTACGCCTTCGTGCATCGCGGCTTCTCGGCGCTGCGCTTCAATTTCCGCGGCGTCGGCCGCTCGCAGGGCTCCTTCGACCACGGCACCGGCGAACTGTCGGACGCGGCCGCCGCGCTCGACTGGGCGCAGACCATCAACCCGGAGGCCAAGAGCTGCTGGATCGCCGGCTTCTCCTTCGGCGCCTGGATCGGCATGCAGCTTTTAATGCGCCGCCCCGAGATCGAAGGCTTCATTTCGATCTGCCCGCCGGCCAATCTCTACGACTTCTCGTTCCTCGCCCCCTGCCCGTCTTCGGGGCTGATCATCCATGGCGACAAGGACGCGGTGGTGCCAGCCAAGGACGTCAACACCCTGGTCGAGAAGCTGAAGACGCAGAAGGGCATCGTCATCGAGCAGAAGGTCGTGCCCGGCGCCAACCACTTCTTCGACGGCAAGGTCGACACCCTGCTCGGCTCGGTCGAGCAATATCTCGACAAGCGCCTCAAGACCCCCGAGCGCAAGCCGGCGGCGTAAAACGCCGCGCTGCAAATCTTATCTGTCATCCCCGCGAAAGCGGCGACCCATAAGCCGTGCCATCTCGACATTCTGCGGCGTATGGGTCCCCGCTCGCGCTCGCTGACGCTCGCTTGGCCGGGACGACAGCGACTATGGCCGAACCAACACCCCGCCCGTCATGGGCCGTGGCGCTCCCGTGGTCTGCGGGAACGTGATCGGCAGACCGTGGAGCGTGCGCATCGCCAGGTAGGCAAAGGCTTGCGCCTCGATTGATTGCGATGACCAGCCGACCGCATCGGCGGTCTCGACCGTGGCCGGCGCGAGCCGCGCCGCCAGCATCTTCATCAGCGTCGGATTGCGGGCGCCGCCCCCTGCGACGAGCCACGCCTTCGGCGGTTGCGGCAGCCGCGGCACCACACGCGCCACCGAAGCCGCCGTAAGGGCTGACAAGGTCGCCGCGCCGTCGGCCACTGGCATCTCCGGCAAATCGACGTTGGCCAGCGCGAAATCGTTACGATCGAGCGATTTCGGGCACGGCAGATCGAAGAACGGCCGCGCCAGCACCCGGGCTATGAAAGCCTCGTCCACCTTGCCGCGCGCGGCCTGATCGCCGTCGCGATCGAGCGGCGCGCCGGTCTTCAAACGCATGAAATCGTCGATCAGCGCATTGCCCGGCCCGGTGTCGCAGGCGACCGGATCGCCGCCATCCACCCAGGTGACATTGGCAACGCCGCCGATGTTGAGCACGGCGATCGGATGCGGCCGGTCGATGCTGCGCGCGAGCGCCTGATGGAAGATCGGCACCAGCGGCGCGCCCTGCCCGCCGGCGGCGACATCGGCGGCGCGGAAGTCGTAGGCGACCGTCAGGCCAAGCCGCTTCGCCAGAACCGCGCCGTCGCCGATCTGGACGGTCAGCCGATCGCCCGGCCGGTGCAGCACGGTCTGGCCGTGGAAGCCGACGATGGTTACGGCGTCGCGGGCGATGCCCTCGGCGTCCAGCAATGCCTCGACCGCCTCGGCATGGGCCCGGGTGATGAAGGCCTCGGCCTCGGCGAGAACACCGTGCCGCGACGTGCGATCGGTCAGGACCTTGGCGTCAGAGAGAGCTTGGCGGAGCAAGGACCTCTCGTCTTCCGAATAGGGCCGGTAACCCGTCGGCCCGAAGCCGAGAATGCGTTCGCCGTCGGTCTCGATGGCGGCGACATCGACGCCGTCCAGCGACGTGCCGCTCATCAGGCCGATGGCAAGGCCCCCGGCCTGCCCGCTTTTGCCCCCTAACACGCACAGTCCCCGTCGGTTGAATCCGGTGCCGGACCTGTTACACCACGCCTTTAGAAGCGCAAACAGGCCCCCTATGAGCACCTATAAGTCTGATTTTCTTAACATTCTGAGCGAGCGTGGCTTCATCCACCAGGTCTCGGAACCGGACGCCCTGGACACCAAGGCAGCCGCCGGCCCAATCACGGCCTATATCGGCTACGACTGCACCGCCCCATCGCTGCATATCGGGCATCTGTTGCCGACAATGATGCTGTACTGGTTACAGCAGACCGGCCACCGCCCGATCGCCCTGATGGGCGGCGGCACCACGCGCGTCGGCGATCCGTCCGGCAAGGACGAGAGCCGCAAGGTGCTGACCGAGGCGGTCATCAACGAGAACCTCGCCTCGATCCGCAAGACATTCTCGAAATTCCTCAAATTCGAGGGCGACGGCGGCAACGCCATCATGGCCAACAATGGCGACTGGCTGAACACGCTCAACTACATCGACTTCCTGCGCGACGTCGGCCGCCACTTCTCGGTCAATCGCATGCTGGCTTTCGACAGCGTCAAGCTGCGGCTCGAGCGCCAGCACGAATTGTCGTTCCTGGAATTCAACTACATGATCCTCCAGGCCTACGACTTCGCCGAACTGAACAAGCGTTACGGCTGCACGCTGCAAATGGGCGGCTCGGACCAGTGGGGCAACATCGTCAACGGCATCGATCTTGGCCGCCGCCTCAACAACGCGCATCTATTCGCGCTCACCGCGCCGCTGATCACCACCTCGTCCGGCGCCAAGATGGGCAAAACCGCCGCCGGGGCGGTGTGGCTCAATGCCGATCTGCTGGCGCCCTACGGCTACTGGCAATTCTGGCGCAACACCGAGGACGGCGACGTCACGCGCTTTCTCAAATTGTTCACCATCATGCCGCTGTCCGAGATCGCGCGCCTCGGCGCCTTGCAGGGCAACGAGGTCAACGAAGCCAAGAAGATCCTCGCCACCGAAGCGACCGCGCTGATGCACGGCCGCGTCGCGGCGGATGAAGCCGCCGAGACGGCGCGGAAAACTTTTGAAGAAGGTGCGCTCGCCGAAACCTTGCCGACGATCGAAATCGCCCGCGCCGATCTCGATGCCGGCGTCGGCGTGCTCGTCGCCTTCGCGGAAAAGACCGGGCTCGTGTCGTCGAATGGCGACGCGCGGCGTCAGATCAAGGCTGGTGGCCTCAAGATCAATGACGCCAATGTCACCGACGAGAAGATGACGCTGACGCCGAAGGATCTCACGCCCGAAGGCGTCATCAAGCTGTCGCTCGGCAAGAAGAAGCACGTGCTGCTGAAGCCGGTGTGATCTTTCTTATCTCTCCCCGAAAACGGGGAGGGATAAGACCGCTACTGCGGCGCCGGCATGAACTTCGGATCGAACGTGCTCGCCGAGGGAATGAATTTGCGCAGCAGGCCCGGCGCGATGGCGCTGACCGGGTTGACGCTGATGCGCGGCGCGCTCGGCGCGCCCGTTGCCTCATAAGTGATGCCGAGCAAGCTCTCGTTGCTGCCGCCCAGAAACAGGCCGACGATCGGGATCTGCCCAAGTCCGAACATGTTGTTCAATCCGTAGAGCGGCACGAACGTGCCGCGCAGATGGACCTCGTTGCGGGCATAGTCCACCTGCCCTTCGACCGTGGCGCCGACCAGTGGCCCGCGGACGACGCCGTCGCGGACAGACATGCGTCCGGTCGTCTTGGTGAACCCGGCGCTGGCCTCGGCGAAGCCGATGCCCTGCGGACCGCTGGCGCCGCTGGTCGCGACAATGCGGTCGAGCGCAGGCTCGCCGCGCACCGCGAAATCGCGCACGACGATGGTGCCGACCTGCGGTGTCTGCTCCTGTGTCGGCGGGTCCATCGCGATCCACATCCGGCCGCCGAAGATGCGCGGATAGGTGTCGGTGAACCGGAACAGCGCGCCGGCATCGTCGGTCTCGAGATAGACGACGCGGTGATTGTCACGCGCGCGAAGGCGCAGATCGCCCAGCAGCGGCGTGTCCCGGCCGACCTTGCCGCCCAGATTGAAGCTCCGGATCTGCCCGCCGCGGCGCGACAGTTTCAGATCGAGACCGCGCAAGGTCTCGCCATTGTGCCCCGCCACCGCGCCAATGCGGATGTCGAGGTCGAGGTCCATCTGCTTGCCCTTGGGGCCATCTTCGGCGCCGGCCAGCGACGATTTGACGAAGCTGCGGCCATCGAAGACGTCGCCGCGCATCATCACCTTGAGCGCGCCACTGTCGCCGCGATCGGCCTTGACCGACAGCTTGTCGCCGTCCGATAGCGCGAAGACGGGGAAATTCGCCGTCACCAGATTGCCGCTATTGTCGATCTCGATCGCGCCCTTGACGTTGGCGCCGGCGCCGTCGATGACGACGTCATCGAACCGCGTCTTCGTCGCGCTCTTGATCATCGTGTAGGTCGCGCGCGCCGGCTTGCCGGCCGGCTTGAACCAGCCCGGCAGCAGATTTTCGATCTTCACCGGCGTCAGGTCGGCCTCGATGTTGAGGCGTTCGTCCTTGACGTTGTCGCCGATCGAACCGGTCGCCTTGATCGGGATCGTCCCGGATACCGCCGCACCAAGATCCAGTCCGAGACGCCGCCGCGCCGCCTCGTCGATCGAGGCGGTCATGGCCAGTTGCGCGCTGTCGTCCCCCTTGCCGCGGCGCAGATCGATTTTGGCCGAGGTGCCGTTGACCTTGACGTCGCCCTTGATCGAATAGCCGGTGTTCGAGGCGTTCACCTTGAGCGTTTGCGCCTCGATCTTCTGGCCGAGCAGCAATTTGTCGGCGGCGAAATTCTGCAGGTCGGCATCGACCGAGTACGTCGTCGAGTCCGGCGGGATATTCTTGGCCAAAGGCAGCTTGATCGTCACATGCGCCGACAAGGTGCCGCGGCTGGTCGCCGGGTCGATGGACAGTCCCATCTTGTCGCGCAGCGATTCCGTAGCCAGCAATGCCGCCGCCGCCGGCACCGTGCCGTCGGCGCGGAACGTGGTCACCGATGGCGACGGCTTGGCGTGCGTGTTCGGAATCCAGAAAACACCGCTGGCGACATTAAGCTTGCGGCCGCCTGCGACCTCGACCGTGCCGCGGCCGAGATTGACGGTGGCCGACGAGCCGGTGACCCGAACCGTGAGATCCGCATCGCGGATTTCCGGCAGATCCTCGACCGGGCGCAACGTCGTGGCGCTGGTCTCGATATCGACCGACAGCCCGTCCTCGGGGGTCGGCGGCCCCCCGTCCTTGAAATTGGCCATCGGCGCATTACCGGCCACGACCACGCGCTCGACGATGCCGTTGCTGATATGGCCGGCCACCCATTCGCGCACTTCGCGCGCGGCGAAGGTGGGCCACAGTTTCATCATGGTCGGCGTCGGCATGCGCGTACCGGCAACGCCGAACGCGATATGCGGCTCGCCGGAGAAATCGAGGCTGCCGGTCACCGCGACGGCGACATTGAACAGCGGCCGGTTATCGACGCGGCTGACGTCGCCCTGATCGAGATCGATGCGCTTCCGGGTCGGGTCGATGCGGGCGCGGACATTGAGGCGGTTGAGCGCGAGGCCGTCATTGGTCTTGGGGCCGGTGGCGCCGAGAATGACCGGGTCGATCACCGGGTCGCCGCGCGTCACCTCGAGCCGCCAGGCAGTGTCGCCCGGAACCGGCGGCTCCACCGTCGCGCGCAGCGTGAACTGGTTGGACTCGGCATTGACCTGGAACGGCACGATCAGGTTGCCGCGCCGCGCATCCCAGTTGAAGCGCGCCTCGATGCGCTCGATCGCGTGACGAACGGTCTCCTTACCATGCTCGACCACCGAACCTGGGTCGGTGAACAACTCGCCCTGCACCACGGTGGGCATGCCATCGGCGCCGACCTCGGCGCGCACCGACGCGGAGATCGGCAGATTGACCTCGACGCCGCTGCTGTCGAGACGCGCAGCCAGCAGCAGATCGCGCATCGACACCTTGCGCGCTTCGAGACCGAGCGCACGGATGCCCTCGCTGAGCGGACGCATGGCCGCGCTGATGATCCACGGCCGCTCCGGATTGACGGATTCCAGACGGAAGACGACGCCACCCTGCTCCGGCCGCGTGAGACTGGCATTGATGCGATCGAAAGTGAGACGCTTGCCGGTGCGCCGGTCGTCGACCATCAGGCTGCCGTTCTTGAGACCCATCTCGCGCAGCTCATGGCCGCCGAGACCGTCGGTGCCGACATTGCCGATCCAGGTCATGATGCCCGCCAGATCGGCAAAGGCGGCGCTGGGCGATTCCACCGGGGGCGCGTCCTGCGGCGACGCGTCGGGCTTGGGCTGCCGCGCCGGCTCGACCGTCGGCGGCGCGGTGACGATGGGCCGCTCCTCGCCGCCCGCGAAAACAGTGACCCGGCCGTCGGTCTCGATGCGGATCGACATCGCCGCGCCGACCAGATTGAGGCTGTGCGCCCGCACCCGGCCATAGAGCAGGCCAAGACCCGACAGGCCGACTTCGGCTTTCGGCGCGCTGGCGACGACGACGCCCTCGGCGTTGCGCACCTCGATATCCCGCAAACGCAGCGACGTTCGCCCCCGCTCGTCGCGCTCGATCTGCGTGCCGCCGACCGACACCTTGTCGCCGGCGCCGAAGTTCTCCTCGATTGCCTGCTTGAGCCACGGCGTGGCGATATCGAGTTCGATGGGTCCGGAATTGAGCCGCCACCACAGGCCCGCGGCGGCGACGACCAGCACCGCGGTCGCCAGCACGAGGCTCAGAGATACCCGGCGGAACGTCCTGTTGCGCAGCACGAGCGCGGCGCCGCGCCGGAAACGGCTCCAGCGCCGGCGGAGGCTCCGCCTGCGGCGGCGTTTGACGGCTTTGGCGCGCCGGCCATGGGCGGGGTGACGCGCGCGGTCTGTCGAAGGATGACCTTGATGGCCGTGTTCATGGCGCGCATGAGCGGCCGCATGGGGCGGCTTGGCCTCGTGCTCGGCCCGCGGACCGGGATGATGCGCCTTGGTGGTCATGCCCTCATGAAATATCTGTGCCAACGGGCCTGCCGGTCGACTCAGGCCACGTTTCCCCCCTGCCAAGGCGGTACCATCCTAAGGAACTGGCGGCCACAGGCACGCGCCGTCCTTTTCCCCATGTGGTCGTCTGCTTGCAGTCGCCCAGCGCAAATGGCATGGCGAGATTGACCGCGTGAAAGCGACGAAAGGAAGGCGTATGCCCACGAAAAAGCTTAGCAAATCACCGGCAAAGAAGGCCGCCAAAGCGCCGGCCAAAAAGCCGGCGGCGAAGGTCTCCGCCCGGTCGGCGGGGCTCACGATCGGCAACAAGGCGCCGGCCTTCAAGCTCGACCGCGACGACGGCAGCGTGGTGTCGCTGTCCGACTTCAAGGGCCGCAATCTGGTGCTCTATTTCTACCCCCGCGCCGATACGCCGGGCTGCACCCAGGAGGCGATGGACTTCTCTCGCCTGCGCAGCGCCTTCGCCAAGGCCGGGACCGATATCCTCGGCGTCTCCGCCGATCCGGTCGCCGCACAGGCCAAATTCAAGGCCAAGCACAAACTCGGCGTCACGCTCGGCTCCGATGAATCGACGGCGATGCTGGCCGCCTATGGCGCCTGGGGCGAGAAATCCCTGTACGGCCGCAAGTTCCTGGGCGTCATCCGCAGCACCGTCCTGATCGACGGCAAAGGCCGCATCGCCCAGATCTGGCCGTCGGTGAAGGTCGCCGGCCACGCCGAGGCTGTCCTGGCGGCGGCGCGCGGATTGGTCGCGGAGTAAGCCCATGGCGGCGCGACATGATTCCGGGCGTGAGGAGGTCTTTTTACAGGATTCTTAACCATGAGGGGCTGATATCGGGTCATGGTCCCGGCCCGCGCGGCGGCGGCCTCGCGTGGAGCGTTCATGTCTCAAGTCGCCTATTCCCAGCAAAGCTACCCTGGCCAATCCCGAATTCCGTCGGCGGAAGCGGTCTCGAGGCATCTCCACAAGGCCCATGCGGCGAACAAGGCGCATGCCCACGACTACACATTGCAGCATCATGGCCGGCAGGTGCGCATCGGCCCGGTGGCTTTCTGGATCGTGGTCGGCACCCTGGTGGTGATGGGCGTCTGGTCGATCGCGACCGGCACCTATTTCGCTTTCCGCGACGACGTGTTGACCGGCCTCCTCGGCCGCCAGGCCTCGATGCAGTTCGCCTATGAAGACCGTATCGCCGAGCTGCGCTCCCAGATCGACCGCATCACCAGCCGGCAGCTTCTCGATCAGGAGCAGTTCGACCAGAAGATTCAAGCCCTGCTCCGCCGTCAGCAACTGCTCGAACAGCGCACCGCCGCCATCGCCGGCGACGTCGTCACCACCGGCTCGATCAAGCCGGCCCGGATACCCGAACTGCGCAACGCCCCCAAACCGGTCAAGCCGTCGCCGATCAGCGACACGGTGATCTTCACGGCCCCGCCCGATCGCGAAGCGCGCCTGCAGTCACGCGAAGGCAGCGACGGCAATACGAGGCTCGCCGATGCGGCCGGCTCCGCCGGCGTGGGCGGTGTGCTCGCGCGCGTGTCGTTGTCGCTCGACCGCATCGACCGCAGGCAGACCGCCACGCTGACCGATATGGAAGAGAAGGCCGACAGCAAGGCGCGCGCCATCGGCGGCGTGCTGTCCGATCTCGGCATCAGCGCGCCGAAGGTTTCGCCGGCGCTGCCGAGCGCCACCGGCGGCCCCTATGTCCCGCTGAGGGCGCCAAAGGGCGACACCAGCGCCTTCGCGCGTCAGCTTTATCGCATCAACATCGCCAACGCGCAGATCGACCGCTACCTGCGCACCCTCACCACCGTGCCGGTGCGCAAGCCCGTCGTGGGGTCGATGGATATGAGCTCGCCCTTCGGCTCGCGCATGGACCCGTTCCTGGGCGGCGCGGCCATTCACACCGGCATCGATCTGCGCGGCGATACTGGCGATCCGGTTCGCGTGACCGCATCGGGCCGGGTCACCCGCGCCGGCTGGGCCGGCGGCTACGGCAACCTGGTCGAAGTCGATCACGGCAACGGGCTTTCCACCCGCTACGGCCATATGTCGAAGATCGACGTGAAAACCGGCCAGCAGGTCGCGATCGGCCAGACCATCGGCCGCATCGGCTCGACCGGCCGCTCGACCGGCCCGCACCTGCACTACGAGACGCGCATCAACGACAAGGCGGTCGATCCGCAGAAGTTTCTCCGCGCCGGCCTGCGCCTCGGCTCAGGCGTGCTGGGAGCGAATATCTAAGCTCAGTTGAACTTGATGACGCGGACGTTCTGCTCGCCGCTGCAGTTCAGGTAAGGCCACTCGCCCGCGCATGATTTCGCGGCGGTCTGGACCGGCGCGGCGACGGTCGCGGTTGCGGACGGAAAGCTGCCCGGCGCGCTGAATATCGTGATGATGCCCGCAACGACGGCGGCGGTAATCACGGCGTGGGACGCATTGAACGATCGGGTCAGTTTCAACACGACACTCTCCTGTTATCCGATGGCCACCGCTTGACCGGGTGGCCCTTATTGCTTCTCAGATTAAGGATGCGCCTGCGCTCAGGCTGTGCTGGCCATCACGCTTTCGCCGTCCGGGCAAAGAACGCCGAACGGCGCCAGGGAGTTCCACTGTCGGATAAACGTCCTGTGGGCCGTCAATCAGGCCTCGCCCGCCGGCGCAAAGGCCTGGCAGGTCGCATGCGCCGACAAATAGCGGTCGTGCCTGACGCAAATACCATCATCCCCCCGGGTCGAGCCGCGCGGCGATGACAGACTGTAGATGCCGGGCATGGCCTGCTCCAGGCTGGCCACGTCATTCCGGAAGTAGCGGCACCGGGCGCAAACCCTCGACCTTCCGTCCGGTGCCTTTGTCGTCGTCTTGTCCCTTGCCATCAATGGGTCGCCAGGCTGTTCCAGTGCGCGGCGAAGACGTAGGCCGACAGCAGGAAGCCGATCACCACATTGATGATCGCGCCGACCGTGAAGGCGGCGAAAGGCTTGATCCCCGCGCTTGCCAACTCGCGAAAGCGCGTCGTCAGACCGATGCTGAGGAAGCAGAAGACGAAGGCCCAGGTGCGCAGGTCCTTCACCGGCCCGACGAAGTTCGGCACGACCTGCTTGTTGAAATCGGCGAGACCGTAGCCGGTCGTCGCCAAAGTGACGATCAAGGACGCGACCAGAAAGCCGATGACGAATTTCGGGAACCGCCACCAGATCTGCGAGGCGTCGGGTTTCTGGCCGGTTTCGGTGCGCTCCCAGCGCGTGGTGGCGATGATGGCCAGCACGAACGCCCAGATGCCGATCCAGACGTCGCGGCCGACGACCTTCATCAACGTATAGGCGACAAGCGCCTGTTCGCCCTGCCCCGGCACCGCGCCGTTGTTGGCGAGGCCGGCATAGGTCTGCGCCGCGGCGAAGCCGGCGGCGTCCGCGAATTCGGACGTACCGATCCAGGCGCCGCCGACCCCGGCGCTAAGGTGAAGGTACTGCGCCGCGAAAGGCAGCGCGAAGATCATGATCACGGCCCAGATAATGACGACGGTGATCGCGATCGGCGCATCATCCTTCTTGGCGCCGACCGCGCCGGCAATGGCGATGGCCGCCGACACGCCGCACACTGCGCCGCCCGCGCCGAGAGTCGCCGCGAGCCGCCGGTCCAGACCAAATTTCACCGCGGTGAAATAGATCGCGAGAAAGGTAATGATCGAGATGATCGACGCTTGCAGGATCGCGATCGGTCCGGCCCAAACGATCAAGGTGAAAGGCAGTGTCGCGCCCAGCAGGACGATGCCGGTCTTGACGTAGAATTCGACGCGGAAGCCCGCGTCCAGCCAGCGCGGCAGCCCGATCACGTTCGACAGCACCAGGCCGACCGCGAGCGCCAGCAGCGGCGGTTCGATATTGTAGTAGCTGGCGCGATCCCATTGGCCGACGGCGAAGATCGCCACGGACAGGACATACAGCACGACGAAGGACGGCAGGAATTCGCGGGCCTTGTAGCCGAGGGCCGTGAGCGCGATGGAAAACATGACAAGCCAGCCGACGAACTGGGCGATGTAGCGCGGATAGTTCGCGGCAAAATGGGCGCCCAACTGGTCGAAGGTCGTCCACTTGGACGGCGTGACCGCCAGCCACTTGATGCTGCCGCCGTTGGCGAAAAGCAGATAGGCGACAAGGACGGTGCCGAGGCCGAGCCAGATCGCCCACCAGTCTTCCTTGAGCCAGAGTTCGCGCCAGCCACTGCGCGGATATTGCGCGGCTTGCGGCAATACGGAATCAAGATTGCTCATCTGATCGATCCTTCGTGAACCGGCGGCACGAGGCGCCGCGCCGGACGCGCCCGCGCCGAGCGCCAGGATCAGCTAGTCGATTTTTTTAAACAGCGGCAATAGGTCGCAACTAAAAAGAACAGGCATATTCCCAAACCGCCATCGCGCATCAGGAAATTTTCGCGCGGAGGCAGATCGGAAAAACAAATCGTCTGCGCCCTCAAGGCCGGCAGCGTCGGCTACGCATCGCCCTCGCGCCATCGCGCGAGCGGTCCGCTCAGGAAATTGAGAAAATAGGCGTACATCGCGTGCCGCGGCTCAACGAAGGTCATGGCGACGGACAGCAGCGCCGAGGCGATAAACACCGCGGTGCCGATGTTGTGCGTCTTCGCCTGAACGCGATGCTCGGGCACCACTTCGATCGCCCGCAGCCGCAGCGACAACGCGGATACGGCAATCATGTTGGCAGCGTAAAGCCAGACCGCCGACGCCAGATCGCCGTGGCGGCCGACAATGCCGCTGGAGAACGGCACGGAGGTAATAAAAAACAGGTGGAGGATCGACCAGGTCATCGCTTCCGGCGACACCTCCTCCACACGCCGCAAGGCGATCTCGGCGCGCCACTGCGCGGCGAGCACGAAGAAGCTGATGATGTAGACGAGGTACTCGGGCGCGAGCGCGCGCAAGCGCAGGATCAGTTCGGCGCCGTCCTTGATCGGCACATCGGTCGGCAGACGGATTTCGAGAACGAGCAACGTCATCGCGAAGGCGAAGATGCCGTCGGTCAGCGCGTCGATGCGGGCCTTGGGGTAGGTTCGCATGGAGCTTCTCGGCGACGTCCAATCGGCTGGCGTCACTCCGCGAATCGGCCAGTCCGCCTCGAGTTTACTCCACGTCCTCGACGTTGAGCGGTTCGCCGCCGAAGGCCTTCTGCGCCAGAGCGGCCTGCATAAAGGGATCGAGGTCGCCGTCGAGCACGCCCGAGGAGTCGGAAGTCGAGACGCCGGTGCGCAGGTCCTTCACCATCTGATAGGGCTGAAGCACGTAAGAGCGGATCTGGTGGCCCCAGCCGATATCGGTCTTGGCGTCCTGCTCGGCTTCGGCGACCGCCTCACGCTTCTTGACTTCGCGCTCGAACAGTTTGGCGCGCAGCATGTCCCAGGCCATGGCGCGATTGCGGTGCTGCGAGCGGTCCTGCTGGCACTTCACCACGATGCCGGACGGCTCGTGCGTCAGGCGCACCGCCGACTCCGTCTTGTTGACGTGCTGGCCGCCGGCGCCGCCCGAGCGCATCACGTCGGTGCGCACGTCCTTCTCGTTGATCTCGATCTTGATGTTGTCGTCGACCACCGGATAGACGACCACGCTGGCAAACGAGGTGTGCCGCCGCGCATTGGAGTCGAACGGCGAAATGCGCACGAGGCGATGCACGCCGTTCTCGCTCTTGAGCCAGCCATAGGCGTTGTGGCCCTTGATCTGCACGGTCGCCGACTTGATGCCGGCGCCCTCGCCTTCGCTCTCTTCGAGCCAGTCGACCTTGTAGCCCTTCCTCTCGGCCCAGCGCACATACATGCGCAGTAGCATGCCGGCCCCGTCGTTGCTCTCGGTGCCGCCGGCGCCGGCATGGACTTCGAGATAGCAGTCATTGGCGTCGGCTTCGCCGGACAAGAGCGCCTCGAGCTCGCGCCGCGCCACCTCGCCCTTGAGGCCCTTAAGCGCCACTTCGGCATCGCCAATGGTCGCCTGATCTCCCTCGGCTTCGCCGAGCTCGATGAAGGTCAGGTTGTCCGCGAGGTCCTGCTCGATGCGGGCCAGCGCCTTGAGCTGATCTTCCAGCGCATCGCGCTCGCGCATGGCCTTCTGGGCCTTGAGCGGGTCGTTCCAGAGCGTGGGATCTTCGGCGGCCTTGTTCAGTTCCGCGAGGCGGCGCGTTGCGGCATCGACGTCAAAGATGCCTCCTCAGCAGCCCGACCGACTGCTTGATCTCATCGACGAGATTCTGGGTTTCCGCGCGCATCGCTCTCAAATTCCATGCTCGATATCACCGGGCATGTAGCCTCCGGCGCGGAGTCCTGCAACCCCATGACGCGAACCGCCGCCCGCGTCCTGGACGCGCCTGAGCGCCCGGTAGACCGTGGCGCGGCTGACGCCCAGACGCGTGGCCGCGCCGGCAACGCTGCCCGGCCGGCCGCCGATCGCCGACACGGCCTCGACGACCAGCCCGTCGTCGAGCTTGCGCGGACGACCGACATGACGGCCGCGCTGGCGCGCCGAGCGCATGCCGGCCTTGGTGCGTTCCGAGATCAGCGCGCGCTCGAACTGCGCCAGCGCCGCCATGATGTGAAAAACCAGGACGCCGCCCGGCGAACCGGTATTGATGGCCTCGGACAGCGACACCAGGCCGATGCGGCGCCGGTCGAGTTCGTTCACAACCTCGATGAGATGCGGCAGCGACCGCCCCAGCCGATCGAGCTTCCATACAACCAGATCGTCGCCGCTCTTGAGTGCTGCGAGGCAGCGTTCAAGCCCCGGCCTGGTGCGGCTGGCGCCGGAGTAAGCTTCATCCCTAAATATTAAATGGCATCCGAAGCGATCAAGGGCATCAACCTGCAAGTCTATCGACTGTCCGTCAGTCGAAACGCGTGCATATCCGATACGGGTTATCACGCTTTTACCCTGCTGTTGCCTTTATATACTTAAGCTCCACATCAAGAATATGAATAAATACAACATTCTGTATAAATATTACTGTCTCAAAACCGTTCCTTTTTAGAACATGCCCTGTGGATAACGTCAAGCCTGATTGCGTCCAAAAATAGATAAATTTATAAACTTACAACCTATGGTTTAAGCCTGTTTGTGTCGATTGCCCCGCGGCGCCTGCGGCTCCAGCCGCCAGTTCCTGCTTCCGCAAAAGGGAACGCTTTCGGTCCGGTCACGAGCTCAGGCGGCTTCCCGCTTCCGCTCAGACACCGGCCGAGCGCGGCAACCGCGCGATGCGCGGCGCTCAACCCGTCAAAGGAGACAGAACATGGCTGCCCAGAACTACACCCTCCGCTTCAAGAACCGCAGCGGAAGCCAGCACGACTTCCTCTGCTATCAGCAGGGCATCGACGTGAACACGCCCTACATCTACACGCTGGCCTGGTTCGCCAAGCCGGTGGCGAACGGCGTCGACGTCGATTTCACCTGGTCGATCGACTACTCGTTCGTCTGGTCCGAGCAAGGCACGCTCAAACCCGGCATCACCTTCAAGGCTCAGCAGGTGATCCCGGCGGATCTGACCACCGCCAACCTGACCACCTTCACCGACAATGCGGGCGCCTTCCAGTTCGGCACGCCGACGGCGGGCGGCACCGCCGGCTCGCTGACCATCGACTGCGACGGCACCATCCCGAAGGGCGCTGCGACCGTCGGCATCGGCATGTCCGGCCAGGGCACGCATGCCGTGGCGGCCGAGCCGAACTTCGCCGCCGTGTTCAGCGTGCATCCGGAATACTGGATCAGCTTCGGCTCGTTCGTGCCCGGTCAGGTGGTCGACACCCAGACCATGGTGAACTCCGAGCAGGTCGATTTCCCGGTCAACGTCTACGGCATGACCGCCACGCTCGACAGCGGCAACAACTGGACGCTGGCGCAGGGCCTCGTCTGACGCACCGCTCACGAATGCGAGCGCCGCCTTCCCCGGGCGGCCTCGCCGCGAGCCCCCGTGCGGTCGCCACACCAGCGCGGCGGGCTCGCCCCCACAATCCATAAACCGACGGAGACTGACCTATGTCACTCACACGCAAACTTCTTGGCCCGGCTGCCATCGCAACCGCGTTGCTCGGCTGGTCGGCGGCCTCACACGCCGTTTGCATCCCCGCCAACTTCCCGGTGAACTGGCTGCAGCAGCAGGAAAACGCCGGCGGCCACACGATCGCTCGGCATGTCGACAAAACCGACCAGCAACTGGCGCAGCGGCTCGCCAACGATCCGAACATCCAGGAGGCGAGCTCCTACCGGACCGCAATGGCCAATCCGCAAGCGACGATCACCGCCGGACTGGCCAGCAACCGCAACGCCATCAACACCTGGGCGGCGAATGCGGCGAACGGCCAGAGAAGGGCCTATGACTACGTCGCGGGGGCCGATGTCGGCCGGGTCGCCTCGCGCAATCCCGCCGCGCCGCCCCCGGCCCTTTATGCCAACACCTGCACGTTCCGCGCGGTCCTTCGTGCTACCGGCGGCGGCAACTGCTATCTTCTGACCTCGTACCCGACAACTCCGGATCCAGGCGATTGCCCTTGAACGACACCGACGATTTCTACGGCTACCTGGCCGGCCAGTTCGCTGACGCGGATCTGGCCGGCCAGACCGACGAGCAGGCGGCGGTAGACGGTCTGACGCCCGAGACACGAGCGGCTTACGAAAACGTCTTGAGCCTGGGCCGCGCCATCCTCGCCTCGCCCACTATCGAGTGGTCGAAAATCGCCGACTACGCCAACCGGCGCTTCGGCACCGAGCGCGAAGCGCGCCGCTGGCTCACGCATATGATGGACGTGCTGGAAAAGGCGCTCCGGAAAAGCTGAACGGACATCACGGTTGATCGTACGGCGGTTTGTTCCTCCCTGGCCGCCGGGCGGTCACGCGAGCCGCCTGACCATCCCCTCGCGCCGGGCGGCTCGCGTCAATCGTCAATCCGGCGTAAGCCGATTGACGCTTCCCGGCAGAATCGAAACACTGCCGCGCGGTCGCAAAGCCCGTGACCTCGACGATCGCGAACGGATCATCCTGTTGCCGCTCCCATCCTTGTTGAAGCGTGCTGTCGCCGCCGGGTTTCTGGCGATCGGCGTCGTCCTCCTGCTGCAGCCTTTGTTCGTCGGCCTGCTGGTCGGCACGCGCGTGCAGGCCGATCTGCCGGCCATCCGCGCGCACATCACGCAGGCTTTCGCCGGCGGTTATCTGGCGATCGACGAGCAGCCGACGCGCTTCATGCACGGCGGCGGACACCAGTTCACCGAATGCGCCGGACTGCTGGTCGCGATCGATCCCGAGCCCGATCCGCTGACGGCGGCGCTGCATCCGATCATGCATTCGCCCTATGTCGGTCCGTGCGGCGAAGTCGAGAGCCTCGCCAGAGGCGTCGCCACCGACAAGCGCACCGATTATGCGCGCTACTGGCACGGCTACCGCGTCTATCTGTGGCCGATGCTGAGCGTGTTCAGCCTCGAGACCATCCGCGCGGTCAACCTGGTGCTGGTCTATGCGGCGACCGCATTCTTTTTCTTCGGCATGCGCCGCGCGCTCGGCGCGACACCGGCGCTTGTTTTCTTCATCGTGCTGATGAGCCTCACCGATATCTGGCGCATGTGGAACATCACCACGCATTCCTTGAGCACGATCGTCATCCTGGCCGGCGCCGGGTTGTTCGCCTACGTCTATCCCGAACGGCGCAATCTGACGCTCGCCATCATCCTGGCGGCGGCATTTGGCGCGGTGTTCAATTTCGTCGACTTTCTCATCAATCCGCCGCTGCTGCCGATGCTGCTCGCCTTCATCGTCATGGCGACCGATCTGAAGCGGCCGGCGGCGATCGACAAAGTCACCGTCATTCCCGCCGTGCTGATGGCCGGTTTCGTCGCGCTCGCCTTTTTCGGCGGCTACGGCCTCACCTGGGCGAGCGAATGGACGCTCGCGGTGCTGATGTCGCCCGACGGCGAGCAGGCCGGTTCATCGATCCTCAAGCAGATCGCGCTGCGGCTCTACGGCGTCGAAGCGGACTCGGTGGTGCCGATGTATCCGCTGATCCCGACACTCACCATGATCCTGCAGGCGTTCATCTCGGTGGGCAGCGTCGTGGTCGCCGCCCTTGCCGGCGCGATGTTCGTCTTCCTGCGCGCGCACTGGCCGGCTTTCGACGGGCGGCGCTTCCTGCTGCTGAGCTCGCCGACGCTCGTTTCGATGGCCTGGTTCGAGATTCTCAACAACCACACCCAGACGCACTCGCACTTCACCTATCGCAGCGAGTCCGCCGCCATCGCCATCGTCTTCGCCGCGGCGCTCTTGGCGACGGATGCGCCGGCAACATGGCGCTCGCTGTTGAATGACCTGTGGGGTGCGATCAAGCAGCGACGCGCGCCGGCGGCATAATTCTCGCCGTCATTCCGGGCGCTCCGAAGGAGCGAACCCGGAATCCAGACGCGCACTCAGCATTTCTGGCTGGATTCCGGATCGCCGCTTCGCGGCGTCCGGAATGACGATGCGCTAATACAATCCGCCCGTGCCCGAGCGCACGGCGCGGCCCGATTCCGGCGAGATGCGCTGGCCGAAGAACGGCGCGCCGCCACCACCTTGCTGCCCGTCGTAACCGGCCGTGGCATAGCCGTCCGGCGGCGCGGTGCCGGGCTTGAAGGCTTCGAGGATCCCCTTCGTCGTTTCCGGGCCGGCGCGCACGCCGGTCTTGGCATCGACGCGGATCAGCTTGATGCCCGGCGGAATGCGGAAAGGCGCGCCGGGCTTGTCGGCGAGCGCGTATTTCATGAAGTCCTTGACCACCGGCCCGGCGAGCTTGCCGCCGGTCTCACCGCGGCCAAGCGAGCGCGGCTTATCGAAGCCGAAATAGACGCCGACCGTGACATCGGAGGTGAAGCCGACGAACCAGGCGTCCTTGTAGTCATTGGTGGTGCCGGTCTTGCCGGCCACCGGCTTGCCGACTTCCTTCTGGAACCCGATGCCGCCGGCCGTGCCGCGCAGCACGACGCCTTCCATGATCGACGTGATCTGATAGGCGGTCATCGGGTCGATGACCTGCTGGCGCCGGTCGATCAGCGACGGCTCCGGCTGGTTCTCCCACTTCGCCGCCGAGCAGCCGATGCACTCGCGCTCGTCGTGACGATAGACGGTGTGGCCGTAACGATCCTGGATGCGGTCGATCAAGGTCGGCTTCACCTTGCGGCCGCCATTGTCGATCATCGAATAGGCCGTGACCATGCGCAGCAGCGTGGTCTCGCCGGCGCCGAGCGAGAACGACAGATACGGCGGCAGGCTGTCATAGACGCCGAAGCGCCGCGCATATTCGGCGATCAGCGGCATGCCGATGTCCTGCGACAGGCGCACGGTCATGACGTTGCGCGAACGCTCGATGCCGAAGCGCAAGGTCGAGGGACCGAAGAAGTTGTTCTCGTAGTTCTCCGGCTTCCACACGCCGAGGCCGGGGCCCTGGTCGAGTTCGATCGGCGCGTCGAGCACCACCGACGACGGCGTATAGCCGTTGTCGAGCGCGGCGGCGTAAACCAGCGGCTTGAACGACGAGCCCGGCTGGCGCAGCGCCTGCGTGGCGCGGTTGAACTGGCTCTGGTCGTAGGAGAAGCCGCCCACCATGGCGAGCACGCGGCCGGTCTGGGGATCCTGCACGACGATGCCACCGGACACTTCCGGCACCTGACGCAGACGGAACTGGCCGTCCTTCTTGGCGTCGGCTTCGACATAGATCACGTCGCCGGGGTTGAGCACCTGGCTGACCTTGGTGGGCGCCTTGCCGGACACCCTCGCCCACTTCATGTTGTCGAGCGGCAGGATGCCGATGTCGCGGGCGCGGTCAACGCGGCCGGCCGGATCGCGGCCCGGCTGCAAGCCGACACGCGCTGTCTGGTCGCCGACCTCGAGCACAACGGCGGCACGCCACGGCGCGATATCGTTGAGCGTCTTCACGTCGGCGAGCTTGGTGCCCCAGTCGCCGGAAACTTCGATCGTGGAGAAGGCGCCGCGATAGCCGTGGGCTTCGTCATATTTGACGAGGCCGTCGGTCAGCGCCTTGCGCGCGACCAACTGCATCTTTGGATCGAGCGTGGTGCGCACCGAAAGGCCGCCTTCGTACAGCTTCTTTTCGCCGTAACGCTCGTACAGTTCGCGGCGCACTTCCTCGGCGAAATATTCGGCCGAGAAGGTGTGAGCGACGCTGGTCTTGGTGGCGACGCCGAGCGAGGTCTTCTTCGCAACCTCGGCGTCGGCGCTCTTGATGAAGCCCGACTCCGCCATGCGGTCGATGACCCAGTTGCGGCGCTCGAGCGCGCGCTCGCGCTGGCGGAACGGGTGATAGTTGTTCGGCGCCTTCGGCAGCGAGGCGAGATAGGCGGCCTCCTGGACGTTGAGTTCGCTCACGCTCTTGTCGAAATAGACGAGCGAGGCGGCGGCGATGCCGTAGGCGCCGAGGCCGAGATAGATCTCGTTGAGATACAGTTCGAGGATCTTGTCCTTCGAATAGGTGCGCTCGATCTTGAGCGCGAGAAGCGCTTCCTTGACCTTGCGCGTCATCGACAGTTCGTTGGTCAGCAGGAAGTTCTTGGCGACCTGCTGCGTGATCGTCGAAGCGCCCTGCGGGCGGCGGTTCGAGCCAAGATTCTGGACGTAGTTCACGCCGGCGCGGGCGATGCCGACGAAGTCGAGACCGCCGTGCTCGTAGAAGTTCTTGTCTTCCGCCGCGAGAAACGCGCTGATGACGAGCTTGGGCACCGCTTGGATCGGCAGATAGAGCCGGCGCTCACGCGCATATTCGCCGACCAGCGAACCGTCGGCGGCATGGACGCGCGTCATCACCGGCGGCTCATAGTCGCGCAACTGCGAATAGTCCGGCAGGTCTTTCGAGTAATGCCAGAGCATCGCGGATACCGCGGCGACGCCGACCACGAACAGGATGGTGCCTGCCGCGAACAGGAAGCCGAGGAAGCGCAGAAGGAGTTTCATGAGCGAATGATGCAACGGCCGCCCGTGGCGGCGCTGTCCCCTAGGGTCTTGGACATTGAGGTCGTGAAAATCGAGGTCGTGGACATCGAGATCGCAGCGATCAAGTCCATGGCAAGACTGCCACTTTGCCCGGTTTTATGTTGAAACTGAGGCCGTTTTACAGAGCGAGCACCCCGATTTGGCGTCATCAGTTGGCCCCCGCCTGCCCGCGCGCCAGGCGCGGTCCGAAGAAGGTATCGATGGCCTGGGCCAGAGCCCCTGCCGTCTTGTTCTGCCAGACGTCGGAGACCATGAGCTTGAGGTCGTCCTTGGTGGACATGTAGCCGAGTTCGATGAGCACCGACGGCACGTCGGGCGCCGTGAGGACCTTGAAGCCGGCAGACTTCAGGGGCTGCTTGTGCAGGCGCGCGGTGCTCTTGAGTTCACCGACCGCCGTACGGGCAAACTTCATCGAGTAGGTTTTGGTTTCGCGCTGGGCGAGATCGAACAGGATGCTGGCGACGTCGTCCGGCTCGATGGTCAGATCGACGCCGGCGATGGCGTCGGCCTTGTTCTCGGCTTCGGCCAGGCGCGCCGCTTCGGCGTCGGAGGCGTTTTCCGACAGGGTGTAGACGGTGGCGCCCTCCGCCTGCCCTTCGCCCTTGGGCAGGCTGTCGGCGTGGATGGAAATGAACAGCGCCGCGCCGTTGGAGCGGCTGAATTTCACGCGCTCGCTCAGGGCGATGAAGGTGTCGTCGGTGCGCGTCATGGCGATGCGGTATTTGCCGGTCTTTTCCAGCCGGCTGCGCAGGATCTGGGCGAACTTGAGCACGACGTCCTTTTCCAGTTCGCCGCTCTGGGCCCGCGCGCCCTGGTCGATACCACCGTGGCCGGGATCCAGCACGATCAGCGGCCGGGTATCATTGTCCGCCTTGGCCGGCGGCTCGGGCGGTTTGGCGCTGGCGAGGCGGTCCGGCTTGTTCTCCAGGGTCAGCGTCCGCATGAAACTGGCGCGGTCGGTGGCGGCGAGGTCAACAACAAGACGGGCCGGCTCCCCCGCCTCCGCGTCCAGCACGAAGGCCTTTTCGACCTTCACCGGCCCTGAGGTGTCGAGCACGATGCGTGAGCCGCCCTGCATGATGAGACCGTAGCGGAAGGCCTTGACCAGCCCCCGGCTCTGCTCGCCAATCTTGTCCGGCAGACGGAAAGCAACCTGCGGCAGATCGACGACCACCCGGTAGGGATCGGCCAGCGCAAAGGCCGCGACCTCGATTTTCTGAGACAGGTCCATGATGAACCGGGTCTTCTGGCCGTCACCCCCGACCCGGACCGCTGTCACGGACGGAAGTTGCCCGGATTGAGCCAGAACAGGCCTAAATCCGCTCCAACCGCCCCAAAGGGCGGCGATAAGCGCCAAAATTGCGGTTATGCGACGGGCCACCGAATCCAATCCCTCTGGGGGCGCGTTTTACCCCATTAGCGGCTGCGCCGGTTAATGGAAGTTGACGATTGGACCGTTTTCGGCGGCATTCGCCGCGAAAGTGTGACGTTTGCGCCGCGACCGGGCCAAGCCCTTGCTTGCCAACAGCAGATTCCAGCCGTACATAGCTAGTGCTGACGGTTTAGTTCCGGTTGCACCGCGTTCGGGCATCCCGGCCCGCCAGTCCGGATCGGTCCCCCCAGGAGGCAGACCGAGCGGACGGCGAAGCGAGCCGAAACCCTTGGTGCCAGGATTCTTCAGGAGTTCTGGTGCGAGGACACCCGGAACAGCGATTGGCCCGTTCGGCCATCCGCGCTCCAGCCGGTCAGCAGTGAGAAATCTCGGCAGCGCCCGGTTTTTGGCGTCGCCGCAAGCGCTACGGGTCGCAAATTTATGCTGCCAAGGTCGCAGCAAAAGCCATTCGAGGTCCCCCGCTTTCGCGAATCCATCGTGACAGCTCGCTTCGGCATGGACCTTGTCCGGCTTCCGGGCCTTGGCTCGTTACGGCGTGAAAGCGCGCCCCACCCTTCAAACCCCCATCAGGCATCCTCCCCGTTTCGCCGATCCGTTCTTCGGGTCGCGTCCCGGCTCGCGCCTTCGTTGCGCGAACCGGCGGGCCGGACGGCCTCAGTGAGATATTCCAATGCCCGACAAAATGTTGATCGACGCGACCCACCCGGAAGAGACTCGGGTGGTCGTCCTGCGGGGCAACCGCGTCGAGGAATTCGACTTCGAGTCCGCTAACCGCAAGCAGCTCCGCGGCAACATCTACCTCGCCAAGGTCACCCGGGTCGAACCGTCGCTTCAGGCGGCGTTTGTCGATTACGGCGGCAACCGCCACGGCTTCCTGGCCTTCGCCGAAATCCATCCCGACTATTATCAGATACCGGTCGCCGACCGGCAGGCCCTCCTTGCCCAGGAAGAGCAGGACGCCCGCCAGGCCGAAGCCGAGCACGAAAGCCGCAGCAGCCGTGGCGGCCGCCGCAATCGCAACCGTCGCTCGGATCGCGCGCGCGACGCCAGCCGCACCGAGGCCGTGGCCGCTGAAACGCCGAACGAAGGAAACGCCGAAACTCTGAGCGAAGTCGCCGGTGAAGCCGCGCTTGGCGGCGTGACGCCGCCGGAAGCCGAGCACACCGAATTCCCGCTGTCGGATGCCAGCGCCCCGGCAGAAGCCGAGGCATCGGCTGAAGCGCCAGCCGCCGCCGAGCATCAGTTGCCGACGTCGGAAGAAATCGAACTGCCGCCGCTGCCGCAGGCCCATATCCAGACCGCGCCGGCCGAGGAAGCCATCGACACCGGCGCCATGAAGCCGGAAGGCGGCGAGGATCACGCCGAAACCGGCGATGAAACCCTCCTGCCCGACGCTCAAACCATCGCCGCGGGAGAATCGTCCGGCGACCACGATGACCAGAACGGCGGCGACGCGGGCCGGGACAATGGCCACGACAACGATCACGCCGATGACAACGGTAATGGCGACGATCACGACGACGAAGCCGAGCCGGTTGAATCCGTTGGCGGTGCCGACGCCCTCGAAGAAGTCGAGGATCGCAAGCCGCGCTTCCGCCGCAACTACAAGATCCAGGAAGTCATCAAGCGCCGCCAGGTAATGCTGGTCCAAGTCGTGAAGGAAGAGCGCGGCTCCAAGGGCGCGGCGCTGACGACCTATCTTTCGCTTGCCGGCCGTTACTCGGTGCTGATGCCGAACACCGCGCGCGGCGGCGGTATCTCGCGCAAGATATCCTCGGGTGAAGATCGCTCGCGTCTGAAGGAAATCATGCAGGAACTCGACGTGCCGGAAGGCATGGGCGTGATCCTGCGCACCGCCGGCGCCGCGCGCACCAAGATGGAGGTGAAGCGCGACTTCGAATATCTCCTGCGTCTGTGGGAGACGGTGCGCGATCTGACGCTCAAGTCGATGGCCCCCACCCTCGTTTACGAGGAAGGCTCGCTGATCAAGCGCTCGATCCGCGATCTCTATTCCAAGGACATCGACGAGATCATCGTCGCAGGCGAAGCCGGCTACAAGGAAGCGCGCGACTTCATGCGCATGCTGATGCCGACGCACGCCAAGAACGTGAAGCTGTACAGCGAAGCGCAGCCGCTGTTCACCCGTTACGGCATCGAAAGCCAGCTCGACGCCATGTTCCAGCCGACCGTGCAATTGCGCTCGGGCGGCTATATCGTCATCAATCAGACCGAGGCGCTGGTCGCCATCGACGTGAACTCCGGCCGCGCCACGCGCGAGCATCACATCGAGGACACCGCGCTCAAGACCAACTGCGAGGCCGCCGACGAAGTCGCCCGCCAGTTGCGCCTGCGCGATCTCGCCGGTCTCATCGTCATCGACTTCATCGACATGGACGAAGGCCGCAACAACCGCACGGTCGAGCGGCGCATGAAGGAAGCCCTCAAGCACGACCGCGCGCGCATCCAGGTCGGCCGCATCTCGCATTTCGGCCTGCTCGAAATGTCGCGCCAGCGTATCCGTACGTCGGTGCTGGAATCCTCGACCGAGAAGTGCCCGGTGTGCGGCGGCCTCGGCCATGTGCGCTCGGTGTCGTCGGTCGCGCTGCAATTGCTGCGCGCCATCGAGGACACGCTCAACAAGGGCGCCACGCACAACATCACCGTGCGCACGCGCTCGGAAGTTGCGCTTTATGTGCTCAATCACAAGCGCGCTCATCTGCGCGCGCTGGAAGAGCGCTTCCGCATCACCATCACGGTCTCCGCCGATTCCACCGTGGCGCCACAGGTGTCGTACATGGTCGAGCGCGGCGAACTGGTGCACAGCGCCGAGCAGGCAAAGGCCATTGCCGCCGCCGCACCGCCGATGCCCAACACGGTCGAGGGCGACGACTTCGTCGCGCCGGAGGAACCGGAATACGAGGACGAAAGCTTCGCGGCTTCCGCCGATGAAGACGAGGATGAAGGCGCCGAAGGCGAAACCGAAGGCCAGGGCGCCGAAGAAGGCGAAGGCGAGCGCGACGGGGGCCGTCGCCGCCGCCGGCGTCGTGGGCGCGGCCGGGGCCGCGGCCGCTCGCGCGACGAGGCCGAGCCGCAACAGCAAAACCTCGGCGAACATGCCGTCGCTCATGAGGACCATGACGCCGGCTCGCCCGAGGAAGAAGGTGTCGCGTCGGAACAGGATGGCGAGGAAGCCGTTGCCGAAGGCGGCGACGCCAATGGCGATCCGCGCCGCCGGCGGCGCCGTGGCCGCCGGGGTGGCCGTCGCAACCGTCAGCGCGATGAAAATTTCCAGTCCGGCGATGCGAACGCTGCGCCGGCCGAGCAAGGCGTACACGAGACCGCGGAAGGCGCGCCGCATCCGGTGCTCAGCGATGAGGATGCCGGGCTGATGGCGCCGCCCTTCCCGCAGCCGACACCGGTGCACGAGGCCACGCCTCCGCCCGCCACCGCCGAACCGCAACCCGAAGCTGCGCCGCGGCGTCGCTCGACGGTGCGCGAACCGGCGCCGGTTGGCACAAGCGAGCCGATCGCCGTAGCAATTCCGGCCCCGCCGCCGCCTGCGCCGGTGGTATCGTCGCCGACCGTGGATACCGCTGCGCAACCGCCGAAGCGCGGCTGGTGGGCCAAGCGGCTGCTGGGCGACAACAGTTAGCCGCAATCGGCCATCACATCGGGCCTGCGGCGGATGCGCCGCAGCCTGACAGCGCGCTGGCATTGCCGAAAGCGTGCTATATGGGAAGTGTGTTCCACCTGTACATGGAACCCGATCAAGGGACGACGCCGATGCCACGCATTTCGCCGCCGCTGAAAATGACGACGCTCGCGCTGGCGGGCCTGCTGCCATTCGCTCTGGCCGCACAACCCGCCGCTGCCGCGACCAAGCAGGAGAAGATGGAAACCTGCAAGGCCGGCGCCGAGCACGACAGCCTGACGGGCGCCAAGCGCGATGCCTTCATGAAGAAGTGCATGGGCGCCGGGAATTACGAACCGAAAGCGCGTCAGGATGCGCTCAAGCAGGCTAAATCGAAGAAGCCTGCTGCTGCCGCCCCAGCCGCCGCTCCCGCTCCGGCCGCGGACGACGAGCCGGAAGAGAAGGCGCAGTAGCTCGCGCCCGATGCGCAACGTCGGGTCATGACCCAGGTCAAGGATCGCGCGCGAGCCGTACCATGCTTTATTGCATGACACGGCTCGCGCTTTTTCTCGTCCTCACGATCGCAGCTTTCCCGGCCGCCGCAGCCGATGATCTCTAGAGCCGCCTGTTTGCCGGCGTGGACGGCGGCAGGCCTTGCTATCTGCGCGTCTATGACGAGGCGCATCTGCGCAGTCACCCCAGACAGACGGTGCGGCGCATCTTCATCGACTTCGATGTCAATGTGCGCTTCGACGAGACGCGCAAAAATGGCCCCGACAATTTCGAGGCCGGAATCGGCTTCATGCTCAAACGCTCGCCGGAATGGTATGGCCAGGCGCTGTCCTGCATGACTGTCGGCAACCGCATAAACTGGTACATCGAGGCCGATGGCGGCTCGCTCACGCCCCTGGGAAAGAGCGTGCGGCTCGAAATCGCGGGTAGCACCGCCGCCGTGATTGCCGCCGAAGGCGAGAAGGATTTCGGCAGCTTCGGCGGCCGCGGCTCCGACGATCGCGTTTTCATTCGGCAGCGCGGCGATCGCGCGATCTGCGACAAGGCCTTCCCGCAATAAACGCTACGCCGCCTTCGCGACAGGCCGCTCCAGCGGCATCACATCGAAGCTGCGCAACTGTCCTCGCCGCAGGACATCGAACGCAACCCGCCGCCCTATCCGCTCGCCATTGAGGATGCGGATCAGATCGTCGACGCCGGTCACCGCCTCGCCATCGACACGCACGATGATATCGAAGGACATCAGCCCTGCTTGCGCCGCCGGCCCGCTTTGTTCGAGACCGGAAATCATCGCGCCGGAGCGGTTCTCGATCCCGGCGTTGCGCGCCTGCCGGCGCGGCACTTCCACCGTCTGCCCCGACACACCGATATAACCGCGCCGCACGCGGCCGTGCTGGATGAGTTCGGACAGCACGAACTGCGCAGTGTTGGCCGCAACGGCAAAGCAGATGCCCTGCGCGCCGCGGATCACAGCGGTGTTGATGCCGATCACCTCGCCGCGCGACGACACCAGCGGCCCGCCCGAATTGCCGGGATTGAGCGCGGCGTCGGTCTGGATCACGTCCTCGATCAGCCTGCCGTTGCGGGCGCGCAGCGACCGGCCGAGCGCGGAAATAACGCCGGCGGTCACGGTCGATTCAAAACCGAGCGGATTGCCGATGGCGACGACCAACTGGCCGCGACGCAGCGACTTGGAATCGCCGAGCGTCGCGTGCGGCAGGTCGCGCGCCGCGCCGGCGCGCAGCAACGCGAGATCGGTGTCGGGATCGACGCCGATGGCGCGCGCCTCCATCACGCGGCCCTCGGTGTCGAGCAGCCGGATCTCCCTGGCGCCCTCGACGACGTGGCAGTTGGTCAGCACCAGCCCATCGGGAGCGATGGTGACGCCGGAACCGGTGCCGGCAGAACTCGTAGAGCCTTGGCGCCCGCCGGCGCCGCGTGTTTCCACGCGCAGCACGGCGGGGCCCACCGCGTCCGCGACCGAGGTCACCGCGCGGGAATACGCATCGAGGATTTCAGTTTCCGGCGCGAGGGCGGCCGCGGCCGCACCCACGCCATCGTCTTCCTCTGGGGAAGGAGGCGTGAAGTCGAGCATGTTCGGTTGTTTCTTGTAATGACGATCGGATTCGGATGTAGGTATCGACCATCGAGAACGAAAGACCGGTCGATCTGTCGCCCCCGCTGTGGCCGAAAATGCTTCACTCGACGTCAAAATGCCGCGGAAGCAGCCAGCCGAACCCGGTTTTAAGCCGGTATTAACCCTGCTGCCTAATCCTGTACCACCATGCTGGGGATGAAGCTCAAGGCGCAATCGCAACCGCGAGACGGGCAGGCTTTGCCTGATGCCTCCGCTGCTTCCGTCGCTTCCCCCGCCGCCACTTCCGATCACGAAGCTGCGACAGCCGCCCTTACCGCTTCGGTGCGCGAGACCATCGACCTGATCGAACTCGATCTCGGCGCGATGATCCGCGACGTCGCGCAAGCCGCCGAAGCCGTGCATTCCGGCACCACCGCCTCCACCCGCGCCCTGGCGTCGATTCGCTCGCGCAGCGAGAATCTCGCCGCGCAATCGCAGGACGCCCGGCGCGATGCCGGTCAGGTCGCCGAGGCCACTGTCGAACTGGCGCAATCGGCCGGCGAAATCGACGGCCGGGTCAAGGCGGCGGGCGCTCTCACCGACGACGCCGAGTCCGCCGCCAGCGCCGCGAATAAAAGCGTCGATGAACTCAAGTCATCGATCGGCGAAATCGGCAAGGTCGTCAATCTTATCGCCAGCGTGGCGCGCCAGACAAACCTTCTGGCGCTCAATGCCACCATCGAAGCGGCGCGGGCGGGCGCAGCCGGTCGCGGCTTCGCTGTCGTCGCCGCTGAAGTGAAAGAGCTGTCGGTGCGAACCCAGGCCGCCACCGAAGACATCAGCCGCAAGATCGAAACGCTGCAGAAAGCGGCCGCCGCCTCGATCGCCGCCGTGCATCGCATTTCCGACGCGACCAAGGCGGTACGGCCGGTGTTCTCGTCGATCGCCGAAGCGGTGCAGGCGCAGGTGACGACCACCGACGGCTTGTCACGCAATGCCAGCGAAACCTCCGCCTTCATCGGCGCTGTCGCGGACGGCGCCGGCGAGATCCGCCAGGCCGCAGCCGATGCCACCGCGCATGGCGACGTCGTCGACCGGTCCGGCCAGGAAGCCGGTCGTCTCGCCGAGCAGCTCAAGACGCGCTGCGTGATCTTCTTGCGCCTGACCGATATCGGCGACCGCCGCCAGCACGAGCGCCTGCCCTGCGAACTCGACGTGACGCTCGAGGTTGGCGGCGCGCTGCTGCGCGGCCAGACCGCCGACATCTCGGAAGGCGGCCTGCTGGTGCGCCTGCGTGAGCTGAGACCTTTGCAAACGGGGATGACGATAGACGCCGAGGTCGCGGGCATCGGCCGATGCGTACTCCACCTGGTCAATCAGTCGGACCTGGGATTGCACCTGCAGTTCGGGCCGCTCCCGCCCGAGACCAAAGCCAATCTCGATGACCGCCTTGCCGCCATCCGCGGCGCCAACAAGGAATTCATCGCACGGGCCATCGATGGCGCCGACCGCATTTCGGCGCTGCTAGAGGGCGCCGTCAATGCCGGGCGCATCGCGCTCGATGACCTGTTTGACAATCATTATGAGCCGATTCCCGGCACCGACCCGCAGCAGCACCGCACCAAGTTCCTGTCATTGTGCGAAAGCCTGCTGCCGGGCGTGCTTGAGCCGCTTCTGGCAAGCGATCCGCGCATGGTTTTTTGCGCCGCCGTCGATCGCAACGGCTATCTGCCGGTGCACAATGCCATCTACTCCCAGCCGCAGCGCGCCGACGATCCGATCTGGAACGCGGCGCACGCCCGCAACCGCCGCATCTTCGACGACCGCGCCGGACTGTCCGCGGGACGCGTCGTCCGTCCCTACCTTATCCAGAACTACCCGCGCGACATGGGCGACAGGGTCGTCATGATGTGGGAAATCGGCGCGCCGATCCGGGTTTTCGGCAAGAAATGGGGCGGCTTCCGCACGGCCTATACGCTGTGATGCCCCGGCCGCCCCCGGCGCAAATTTTCCGTAAAATTTGACGCGAGTTCTTTAAGCGACCGCAAGCCGGCAGGTCTAAGGTCCAGGGCTAACGCTGGTTTACCCCGGCCGCCCGGATCGCCATGTACCATACCCGCCTGCTCAGAGCGCACGAACGCAAGCAACTTCGCGCAAGCGATGTCTTCGCTCTCAGCGTTGGCGCAGCGCTGCTACTTGGCGTGCTGGCCGTGCTGGTCTTCGTCGCGCCACGGCTCAAGCCCACCCAGATTGAACCGACCGCCGAAGAGGTCGCCGAGATTGCGCGTCAGGCCTCACTCCGGGCAGCGCTCGCGCACCGCCAGGGCACGATCCTCATCGTCGATCCCGACCGTTGCTACGAGCAGTCCTTCGACAACTGGACCGGCGCGATCGACTACCGTGAGCCGATCGACTGCGACGCACGGCTCGCCAAGCTGCGCAAATCGGACGCCGAACGCAACGCCGAGCGCGTGCGCAGCGTCATCGAGGGTTTCCGGCGCTAGCCCCCCCGCGTCGGCGGCAGGCCTCGAACTACGCATCGGCGTTCGACGCCTCCCCGGAACATTTCCGCACAGCATCTGTTGACGCGCCATAAACGTGGCAAGCCAAAACCATTGGCCACGTTCATGGAGAGTTGGGCTCATGTCTATGACGGAGATCGATATCGTTGCCGCCCCGGAAGATGCCGGGCCGGCGATCAGTTGGCAGGCGATCATCGCAGGCGCGGTGACAGCGGCCGCCATCACCCTCATCCTTGTCGCGTTCGGCGTCGGCGTCGGCTTCTCGGTGATATCGCCGTGGGGCGGCCAAGGCGTGTCGGCCACCACCTTCACCATCGGCGGCGGTATCTTCCTCATCGTCGTCGCGATGCTGTCGTCGACCATCGGCGGCTACGTGACCGGACGCCTGCGTCCGCAGTGGGCGACGGTACATGCGCATGAACGCTACTTCCGTGACTCCGCGCACGGCCTTGTCACCTGGGCGGTTTCGACCATCGCGGTGGCCACCATTCTCGGCGGCGCGCTGGCCGGCGTTGCCGGCGTTACCGGCGCCGGAGTCGTTGCTGCCGGCGCCCAGCCGGCCGACATCTACGTCGATACTCTCCTGCGCACCGCCCCGGGGGCCGAGCGTCCGGCCCCTGCGGTACCGGCGCCGGCCGATGCCCAGCAGACCGCTCCGGTCGAAAGCAGCCAGGTGGCCTCGCCGCTGCAGGGCGGCCAGTTGCCGAGCCGCACCACAGCCGGCCCGGTGGACCGCGCCTCAATCACGCGCATCATCGCCCCGGCGATGATCAAGGGCGGCAGCGTGACGGACCCGGACCGCACCTACCTGACCCAGCTTGTCGCCTCCCGCAGCGGACTGCCGGAAGCCGACGCCCGCAAGCGCGTCGACCAGGTGATCACCCAGGCGCAGGCCGCGGCCGACAAGGCGCGCAAGTCGACCGCCGCCATCGCCTTCTGGGCTGCCTTCGCGCTGCTCGCGGGCGCGCTGGCGGCATCGCTGGCGGCGATCGAGGGCGGCAGCCTTCGTAACCGCGAATGGTGGACCGATGCGCGCGGCCGCGTGCGCACCGCGCCCGCCGAATAACCACCCGGCAAACAGGAGGAAACCTCATGCCTATACTGTTGTGGCTCCTCGGCGTTCCGATCAGCCTCATCCTCGTGTTGATGCTGCTCGGTATCACCTGAGACCAATCGCCGATACGACAAAGCCCGCCGGTCTCCCGACCGGCGGGCTTTTCGTTGAGCGTTTGAGCCTAGGGCGCCGACCAGGCGATGTAGCGGTCGTGCCGGTGATTGATCCAGATGACCATATTGAGCACCGACGCTCCGATTACGGAGGCCAGCAAGGCCAGCCGGCTCACAATCAGGCACGAGGCGGCGAGGACGGTGAGATCGACGGCAAGCTGCACCTTGCCGGCGCGAACGCCGTATCTGTCCTGCAAATAGAGCGCCAGGATGTTGACGCCGCCGAGGCTGGCTTGATGGCGGAACAGTACAATGAAGCCGACGCCCATCAGCAGCCCGCCGAACACAGCGGCGTAGATCGGATCGACGTCGCCAATATGGATGAAGCGCGTGTGCAGCTCGGTGAGCATGGAGGTCAGCGCCACCGCGCAGAAGGTCTTGAGCGTGAAGCGCCATCCCATCCGCATGAACGCAAGAACATAGAACGGCAGGTTGATGACGAAAAACGCTGCACCGAACGGGACCCCCGTCGTGTAGAACGCCAAAAAGGCGAGCCCGGCCGTACTGCCGGTGAGCAATCCGGCAAGCTTGAACAGCGTCAGCGCGAACGAAACAAACAAGGTGCCGGTCACGATCGCCAGAGCGTCTTCATAAGCGCCGTGGCGCGACCCTTTCTGCGTTGCTGTCATGACCTTGAACGTTTTGCCCGGCAGCGGCGGCGGCTCGCGCTCATTCGGCTTCCAGCCGAGGAGATTGATCTAGCGCAAAGCCGCGTCCGCGCCGTGTTGCATCGTGGCTGATATCCGGGTCGCGGAGGGGGAAATGCGCTTTCGTTACATGATTGCTTTGCTGAGCGCCCTGCTCTGCGCCGGGTCGGCAATCGCCGAACCCGCATTGCCGAGCGACGCGGTGCAGGAAAAACTGATCAAGACCTGCCTGCTGACGCTCAACGACGCCAACATCACCGGCAACTACGCCGTCCTGCACGCCAAGCTGGCCAAGCCGTTCCGCACACAGTTCAGCCCCGACAAGCTCAAAGAGGGCTTCCGCAGCTTCGCCGAGAAACAGCTCGACCTCTCCGGCATCATCCTCAAGCCGCCGGTCGCCACGACGCCGACCCGCATCGACGATCACGGTATTCTGCAACTGCGCGGTCATTTCGACACACAACCGAGCCGCGTTCTCTACGAACTCGCCTTCATCGTCTCCGAAGAAGAATGGAAGCCGCTCTCGATCGACGTGAAGGTGCGGCCGGCCTCGGAAAAGTGACGGTAGCACCTTAGTTCACCCGAAGGATCAGTACCATGACCCAGCCCGAAACCGCGCCGGTCCGACCGGTATCGACCGCCCGCAAAGTGTTCGCCGCGATCCTGGACTTCCTGTTCATCTTCATCATCGCCGGCTATGCGGTCGCCCGGCTCACCGGCGGCGCCACCGAAGAAGGCTTCGAGCTCAAGGGCATGCCGGCCTTCGCCGTGTTCGCGGTCGTCGTGCTGTATTTCATCGTATTCTCCCGCTTCCTCGGCGGCACGCTGTTTCAGCGCCTGCTCGGCGTGCGCTGAAACCGTCAGTCGCTCTGCAGAATGACGTTCTTGACCTGCGGATAGATCTGGTTCTGCCAGCTCTTGCCAGAGAATACGCCGTAATGGCCGACGCCGGCCTGCATGTAGTGGCGTTTGCGATAGGGCCGAAGCGACGTGCACAGATCGTGCGCCGCCAAGGTCTGACCGACCGCGCAAATGTCGTCGCGCTCGCCCTCGACGGTGAACAGCGCGGTGCGTTTGATCGCCGCTGGCTCCACCTTCTCACCCTGATAGGTCAGTTGGCCGAGCGGCAGCGTATGCTGCTGAAATACCAGTTGCACCGTTTCCAGATAGAACTCGGCGGCGAGATCGAGAACGGCAAAGTACTCGTCGTAGAACGCCTTGGTCTGCTCGGCCTTCTCAATATTGCCCTTGGCGATATTCTCATAGAGCTCGCGGTGCGCCTTCACATGCCGGTCCATGTTCATGGACATGAAAGCCATCAACTGCACGAAGCCCGGATAGACCCGCCTACCCGCGCCGGCATAGCGCGACGGCACGGTGGCGATCATATTCTCCTCGAACCATTTGATTGACTTGCTCTTGGCCAGTTCGTTGACCTTGGTCGGCTGGATGCGGGTGTCTATCGGCCCGGCCATTAAGGTCATCGAACGCGGCTGCGCCGGGTGGTCGCCCTGCGCCATGACGCTCGCTGCCACCAGCGCCGACACGCAGGGCTGGCACACCGCCACCATATGCGCGCCCGGCCCGATCCTCTCAAGAAAGCGGATCAGATGGGTGGTGTAGTCCTCGAAACCGAAGCGGCCGGCCGAAAGCGGCACGTCACGGGCATTGTGCCAATCGGTAATATATACGTCGTGCTCGGCCAGCATGGTTCGCACGGTGGCGCGCAGCAGCGTCGCGAAATGCCCGGACAGCGGCGCGATGATCAGGACCCGCGGCTGGGCCTGGTCGATATCTTTCTTGAAATGCAGCAGCGTGCCGAACGGCGTGACATCGACAGCCTCTTCGGTGACCGCAACGTCCTGATTGCCGACTATGACACTGTCGATGCCGTAGCCCGGCCGCGTATGAGTCAAGGTGGCGCGCGCGATCAGTTCGTAGCCGGCGCCCAGATTGCCCCAGAACGACGGCCGCGCCGCGCCATTGAGCTGTGCGCCGACGGAGCCGGCGGCCATGGCGGCGAATTTGCGTAGCGGATCAAAGAAGTCCGACTGGGCCTGATACGACTGATAGAGCATCCAATCCCCGGAGGACCCCGGCGAGTCCTCTAATCATCAAGCCTAGTTCATTTTATGCTGCGCTGCGAGATTATAATTAGCAAGCTTTCCTGAAGCTGGTACCGGCCGAGGTGGGGACAAGCCACCCTCCCGATCTCGAATTCTCTTCTAAAACAATTGATTAGTCTGCATTTTCATCTAAGCTGACGAAGCCGGGCTGCCTGTCGATGAGGACTTTGTACTCCCATGGATTCGTTCGCCCCTGCGAAAGCCACCCTTACCATTGCCAGCAAGAACTACGGTTCATGGTCGATGCGCGGCTGGCTGTTGTGCAAGTTCGCCGGGCTCGATTTCGACGAGCAGCCAGTCGCCAGCGACGATCCCTCGACCCGCGCCGAACTGCTCCTTCTGTCACCCTCCTTCCTCGTGCCGGCGCTGACGCATGACGGCGTCAAGATATGGGACACGCTGGCGATCGCCGAATATCTCAGCGAGAACGTTCCGGACTGTACGCTGCTGCCGTCCGATCGTGCAGCGCGCGCGCATTGCCGTTCGGTGAGCGGCGAGATGCATTCCGGTTTCACTAATTTGCGGTCGGCGCTGCCGATGAATCTCAAGGCGCACCACCCCGGCTTCAAGGTCTGGGTCGGGGCGCAGGCCGACATCGACCGCGTCATCTCGATCTGGCGCGAGTGCCTTGCCAGGAGCAAGGGCCCGTTCCTGTTCGGCGATAAGCCGACCATGGCCGACGCGATGTTCGCGCCGGTGGTGACGCGCTTCATCACCTATGACGTCAACCTCGATTCCGATTGCGCCGCCTATTGTCAGTCGATCATGGATCTTCCTGCCGTCAAAGAGTGGATCGAAGGCGCCCTGGCCGAGCCGGACGAGGTGGTCGAGCTCGACGTCGAGTTCTGAGCCTCGCCTCGTTCTGTCGCGCGCGTCCCCCTCACGCCATAATGCTGCGACGTGATCGCCACCCGCGTTAAACGAACGAGGAAGCGCCTTGAAACTCGCCGCGACCATGACGGCCATGCTTGCCGCCATATCAATGACCTCAGCGCGGGCCGCCGAAGCACCCGACAAACTCACCGCCACCATCGAGCGCGCCGTGCGCCCCCTGCTCTCGCAGCATGACGTGCCCGGCATCGCTGTCGGGGTAACGGCGCACGGGCAGCAATATTTTTTCAGCTATGGCGTCGCCACGAAGGAGCCGCAGACGCCGGTGACGAAGGACACGCTGTTCGAGATCGGCTCGATCAGCAAGACCTTCGCCGCGACGCTCGCCACCTACGGCACGGCGACCGGCAAGCTCTCGCTCGACGACCACCCCGGCAAATACATGCCGGCGCTCAAGGGCACCGAGATCGACAAGGCAAGCCTCGTCCATCTCGGCACCTATACGGCCGGCGGCCTGCCGCTACTGTTCTCGGGCAAGATCAAGACTGAAGCGGAGGCGATCGCCTTCCTGCAGACATGGAAGCCGGCGGCCGCGCCGGGCACGCAGCGGCGCTATTCCAATCCGAGCATCGGCCTGTTCGGCCATGTCGCCGCCCTGGCGATGAAGGGCGATTATGCCGATATCGTCGAGCGCGATTTGCTGCCGAAGCTGGGGCTTGCCCACACTCACATCCGTGTGCCGCCGGCGGCGATGGCCGATTACGCGCAGGGCTATGACCGCGCCAACAAGCCGGTGCGCGCCGGCGCGGCGCCGTTCGGCGACGAGGCCTTTGGAATAAAAAGTTCAACCACTGACATGGTCCGCTATATCGAACTGAACATGCAGCCGGACAGCCTTGAGCCGGCGCTGCGCCGCGCCATCGACGGCACCCATGTCGGCTATTTCGCGGCCGGCGGCATGGTGCAAGGACTGGGCTGGGAGCAGTATCCCTACCCGGTGCCGCTGGAGCGTCTGCTGGCCGGCAACAGCGACAAGATGGTGTTCGAACCCAATGCCGCCACGCCGATCAAGCCGCCGCGTGCACCCACCGGAGCAACATTGTTCAACAAGACCGGCTCGACCCGCGGCTTCGGCGCCTATGCCGCCTTCGTGCCGTCCAAACGTATCGGCGTCGTCATCCTGTCGAACCGCAACATGCCAACGGCGGCGCGCATTGCGGCGGCCTATGCCGTGCTCGAAGCGATCGCGTATTGAAACGCGCGCCTTCGCCGTCACGAAGATAACTGTTCGCACGCCATTTGCCGATTAACATGCCGGCATGGCTGAGTCTTTGACGACGGTTGACGCTGTCTCCCGCAATGACGCGTCGCGACGCCGCCGATGGCAATCCCGCGCCGCGAAGATGGCCGCCACCGCGGCGACGCCCAGCGCCACGGCGTTGGCAGCGAACATGCAGAACGTCACGCACACCGGCGATCAGACTGGCGCCTGGGTAGAGGACGGTGGCCCCCGCGACATCGACGGCGTGGGTGCGCGCGGCGGCGGCGTAGTCAGACGATAATCCGGACCAGACGCGCTGTCGCGCCATTGCCCGGCCGTTCGGCGATCGTCATCATCACCGCCTGAGCCAGTCTCCGATCCGCGTCACCGCCTCGTGCATCTCCGGCGTCGAGCCGGCGTAGCAGAAGCGCAGGTAATTGTGGCCGTTGACCGGATCGAAATCGATGCCGGGGGTCGCAGCGACACCGGCCTCGTTCAGCATGCGCTTGGCGAAGTCGAGACTGTCGTTGGAGAAGCGCGAGACGTCGGCATAGAGATAGAAGCCGCCGTCGACGGGCAGGAATTTGTCGAGCCCGGCTTTCGGCAAGCCGTCGACCAGAATACGCCGGTTCGCCTCATAGACGTGCTTGACGGCTTCCATCTCCTCGGCGCCGTCGAAGGCCGCTTCCGCCGCGATCTGCGACAGAGCCGGCACCGAGATGGCGAAGTTCTGCTGCAACCGTTCGACCGATCGCGTCAGGGCCTCCGGCATCACCAGCCAGCCGATGCGCCAGCCGGTCATGCAGAAGTATTTCGAGAACGAATTGATGATCACGGCGTGATCGGACAGCTCGGCCGCCGTTTCCGCGGCGAAGGCGTAATCGAGTCCGTGATAGATCTCGTCGGAGATCACCTTGATGCCTTCGGCTTCGGCGGCCGCGATGAGCTGCGCCAGATGCGCGCGGTCCATCATCGTGCCGGTCGGATTGGCCGGGCTGGCGATCAGGAGGCCGGCCAGCGGCTTGTCCCGATGCGCTGCGATCAGCGCCTCCGGCGAGATCACCCAGCGCGTCGCCGCCGACGTTTCGATCAGCACCGGCTCGCAGCCGAGCGCGGTGAGGATGTGCCGGTACGGCGGATAGCCGGGATTGGCGAGCGCCACCCGATCGCCCGCCTCGAACAGCGACAGAAACGCCAGTATGAAGCCGCCGGACGAGCCGGTGGTTACTACCACCCGCGCCGGATCGAGGTCGAGGCCATAGGTGTCCGCGTAATGCCGCGCGATGCGCGCGCGCAGCGACGGCATGCCGAGCGCTTCGGTGTAGGCGATGCGGCCGGAGAGCGCGGCGCGCGCGGCATCCAACGCTGTCCTCGGCGCCGGCTGGAACGGCTGGCCGACTTCCATGTGCACGACATGCCGGCCCTGCGCCTCGACTTGCGCCGCCGCCGCCATCACGTCCATCACAATGAAGGGCGGAACGTCGCTGCGCCGGGACGGAAGAATGAGTTTTTTCGCCTTGTCGAGCATTGCCTTTTAGTCCTGTCGAGACGGTCCCGCCCCGCTGCTGCCGTATTCGGCGGCTTGCTTGGCAGACACCGGTTGCGCGGGCGTGAATCGCGGGTTCAGAATCGCCATTTTGTGATGACCGAACGCCGCAAAAATTCAATGGGGCCGTGTCAAATCGGCTTACATTGACCCGGTTCACCCGCGTCGCCTAGTTTCCGCGCCAATCGCCTCGAAGCGCCAACAAGGCCAGCGTTCAGAAGACCATGGAATTGACGGGCTTACCTAACAGGACCGCTTCGCTTGCGCCAGCCGCCGGCCGCCGCCTTCGCCGGGCTTTCGCCGTCGGCGTCGCCGCGGCGGTGGCGGTCGCCGGTATCGGCCCGATGACCGCGCCGGCGGCCGCGCAGCAGCGCTCCGGCGGCATGTCGGTCATCCGCGACACCGAGATCGAGAGTCTGCTGCGCGATTACGCCACACCCGTCCTGCGCGCCGCCGGACTCGCCCAGCAGAATGTCCGCGTCGTGGTGCTCAACGACCGCACCTTCAACGCCTTCGTCATGGACGGCCGCCACATCTTCATCAACGCCGGCGCGCTGTTCGACGCCAAGACGCCGAACGAGATCATCGGCGTGTTCGCGCATGAGACGGGCCATCTGGCAGGCGGCCATCTGCTCAAACTCCGCGAGCAACTGGCTCGTGCGCAGACCGCATCCATCATCGCGCTGCTGCTCGGCGCCGGCGCCGCGGTTGCCGGCGGCGCCAATGCCGGCGCCGCGGCGATCATGGCGCCGCAATCGGCGATCCAGCGCTCGCTGCTCGCTTATGTGCGCACGCAGGAAGACGCGGCGGACCACGCAGGCGTCAAGTTCCTCAATGCCTCGAAGCAGTCGTCGCGCGGCATGATCGAACTGTTCAAGCGGCTGTCGAACGAGGCGCTGTTCAATTCGCGCTATGTCGATCCCTATTTGCAGACTCATCCGATGCCGCAGGAACGTGTCGCCGCACTGGAAGTGGTGGCGCGGCAGAGCCCTTATTTTGACGTCAAGGACCCGCCGGCGCTGCAGGCGCGTCACGACATGATGCGCGCCAAGCTCGCCGGTTTCCTCGATCGGCCCGACGCAGTGGCAAGGCGCTTTCCCATGAGCGACCAGAGCATGCCGGCGCGCTATGCGCGGGCCATCGCCGCCTATCGCCACGCCGATCTTCGCAACGCGCTCGCCCAGATCGAGGGGCTGATCCAGGCCCAGCCGGGCAATCCCTATTTCCAGGAACTCAAGGGCCAGGCCCTGCTGGAAGCCGGCCGGGGCGCCGAGGCTGTGGCGCCGCTGCGCCGCGCGGTGCAATTGTCGAACAGCGCTCCCCTCATCCAGGTCATGCTGGCGCAGGCGCTGATCGGCTCGAACAACACGGCCAGCGCCGAGGAAGCCGTTGGGTTGCTCAATTCGGCGCTGGCGCGGGAGCCGACCATCCCGGAAGCCTATGACCAACTCGCCATGGCCTATGGCCGCAAGGGCGATATGGGCCGCGCCGATCTCGCCGCCGCGCAAGCCGCCCTTAACCGGAATGATCTACCAACGGCCCGGCAAATCGCCGCCCGCGCCAAGGCGCGCCTGCCGGTCGGCTCGCCGCCCTGGGTGCGCGCCAACGACATCACCAACGACAAGCCTTCAACCAATGCCCGTAATTGAACACCGACAAGGACCAACCCCGATGAAAACCGCAAGCCGCCTTCTCGCCGTATGTGCGGGCCTGTTCGCGCTGGCGCTGACGCAGTCCGCGAGCGCCGCCGAATTCTCCGGCCCGCAGCGCGACGAAATCGGCGCGATCGTCCGCGAATATCTGATCGCACATCCCGAGGTGCTGCAGGAGGCGATGGCCGAACTCGAGAAACGTTCAACAGCCGCCGAGGCCGAAAAGCACAAGGCCGCGGTGAAGCAGCATGCCGAGACGATCTTCTCCTCCAAGCGTCAGGTCACCCTGGGCAATCCCAAGGGCGACGTCACTCTCGTCGAGTTCTTCGATTACAACTGCGGCTACTGCAAACGCGCCATGGAAGACATGATGGCGCTGATGAAGGATCCCAACCTGAAGGTCGTCCTCAAGGAATTCCCGGTGCTCGGACCGGGCTCGGTCGAGGCGGCGCAGGTCGCGGTCGCGGTGCGTATGCAGGACCCGACCGGCAAGAAATATCTCGCCTTCCATCAGAAGCTGCTCGGCGGACGCGGTCAGGCCGACAAGTCGCACGCAATGGCGGCTGCCAAGGATGCCGGCCTCGACATGGCGCGGCTCGAGAAGGATATGGCGAGCAGCGAAGTGCGGGACACTCTGCAGGAAAGCTTCAAGCTCGCCGAAGCGCTCGGCATGAACGGCACTCCGAGCTACGTCATCGGCAACGATGTCGTCATCGGCGCCGTTGGCCTCGAAGTGCTGCAGGAAAAGGTCAACAACGCCCGCTGCGGCAAAGCGACCTGCTGATCCTCGATTTGCGCTGCAACGCACTGCGGCAATCTGCTTATGAACAACAGCCGCCGGGCCGCTGGTCCGGCGGTATTTTACGTCTAGACTGCGCGGGAACCCGAAACCGCCGAACGGGTTGTAGCGCGAATGTATACGATCGGACTGGAAGAGGAATTCTTCGTTTTTGATGCGTCGTCGCGCCGCGCGGTGCGACGCCTCGACAAGCAATTCCTCGCCCGCGTCAAACAAACGCTCGGCAAGTCCGTCGCCACCGAAATGCTGCAGTCGCAAATCGAAACCGTGACGCCGGTTTGCGAGACCATGGGTGAAGCGCGGGCGCATCTGGCGCGGCTGCGCCTTGCGCTGGGCGACGCCGCGCGCGAGCGCGGCCTCGGCATTGCAGCCATGGGCACCTTTCCGCTCGCCTTCTGGCCCGAGATGATGCCGACGCAGAAGGAGCGCTACGGCGCCATCATGGATGACCTGCAGATGATCGGCCTGCGCAACATGATGTGTGGCCTGCATGTCCATGTCGCCGTGCCCGACCTCGACACCCGTATCAATCTGATGCTGCGCGTCACCCCCTATCTGCCGCTGCTGCTGGCGCTGTCGACCTCGTCGCCATTCTGGCAGGGCCACCTCACCGGCCTCACCGGCTACCGGCTCGCCGCCTACGACGAATTGCCACGCACGGGTCTGCCCGAACTGTTCCGCACCAATCAGGACTACGACGAATATGTTGCGGCGCTGGTCGGAGCCGGCATTATTCCGGATGCCAGTTACATCTGGTGGGCAATCCGTCCTTCAGTCGCGAACCCGACCCTCGAATTGCGAATTGCCGACAGTTGCACGCGCCTCGACGACGCCATCGCCATCGCCGCACTGTTTCGCTGCCTGGTGAGCGCGCTCGACCGCGACCGGAGCGTCAATGTCGGCTTCGACCGCGTCGGCCGCGCCATCACCGCCGAAAACAAGTGGCACGCCCAGCGCCATGGCATCGCCGCGACCTTTGTCGAGCCATTCACCCGCCAGCCGATCACGATCCGGCAGTGGCTGGACCAGATCGGTTCCTTCATCGCGCCGGACATTGAAACCTTCGGCTGCGCCGCCGAAATCGCGCACCTCGCCCAAATCCTGGAAGTCGGCACCAGCGGCGACCGCCAAACTGCCATGTTCAAGGCGGCGACCGCCGCCGGCCGCTCTCGCCTCGCGGCCATACGCGATGTCATCGATTGGGCCGCCGCTGAAACCGTGGCCACGGGAGAACTCGCCTCGGCGGCGTGATTGTCATTTTATTTCAGGTACTTACGCCGCCTCGCACGAGTTGGGCTGCGCTCTTCCCCTCTCTGCCTCGGCCACCTATAAAGCGTTCCGGTTGGGTCGCGCCCGCGATTCAAGGCGCGGCGCTCGTCGATTACTGCCGGAATTCGCAATGTCTCAAACGATCTACGTCCTCAACGGACCCAACCTGAACATGCTCGGCGTTCGCGAGCCGGCCAAATATGGCTCGTCCACGCTCAAGGATGTCGAAAACCTGTGCGCCGAGACCTGCAAGCGCTTCGGCCTCGACATGGTGTTCAGGCAGTCCAACATCGAGGGCGAGTTGGTCACCGTCATCCAGGAAGCCCGCATCAACAAGGCGTCCGGCATTGTCATCAATCCGGCGGCCTACACCCACACCTCGGTGGCCATTCTCGACGCGCTGGCGCTGACGGAGCTGCCGGTCATCGAAATCCACCTCACCAACGTGCATCAGCGTGAAAGCTTCCGGCATCACTCCTATGTCTCAAAGGTGGCGCGCGGCGTGCTGGCCGGCTTCGGCATCCACGGCTACGCGCTGGCCATCGAAGGCCTTGCCGGCATGATCGGCGCTAAGGAACGTTAAGAAGTCGTACGCTATGCGCTTGTGCCCGGCGATGCCGGGGCTAGCGCCTCAACCTGGAACCGTTTGAATGGCAAAACCGCCGAAATCGCCTCTGGTCGACCGCGAGCTCATCCAGGAGCTGTCAAAGCTGCTCGACGAGACCGGCCTGACCGAAATCGAAATCGAGCAGGGGGGGCAGCGCATTCGTGTTGCCCGTGGCGGCGTTGTTGCCGCCGCCGCCGCGCCCGCCCCGCGGGCCGCCGCGGTGCCGCAGCCGATTACCGAGTCCGTGTCCAAGCCGATCGACCCGGCCAAGCACCCCGGCGTGGTCAAGTCGCCGATGGTCGGCACCGCCTACACGGCGCCGGAACCGGGCGCCCGCCCCTATATCGAGGTCGGCGCCAAGGTGAAATCCGGCGAGACCCTGCTGATCATCGAAGCGATGAAGACCATGAACCAGATCCCGGCGCCGCGCGGGGGTACGGTGACGCAGATCCTGTTCGAGGACGGTCAGCCGGTGGAGTTCGGCGAGCCCCTGGTCATAATCGAGTGACAGCTTTGCGACCGCGCGCACCTCTCACTTGTCCCGGGCGCAGCGCAACACGGAGTGGTGCGCTGCTGAACCGGGACCGCCACAGGTTGGAACGGTCCCGGCTCTGCGCTGCACCGCTCCGCTGCGCTACGCGCTGCACCGCGTCCGGGACAAGAGAACCCCATGTTCGATAAAATCCTCATTGCCAATCGCGGCGAGATTGCGCTGCGCGTGCTGCGCGCCTGCAAGGAGCTCGGCATCAAGACGGTCGCGGTGCATTCCACCGCCGACGCCGATGCCATGCATGTGCGCTTCGCGGACGAAAGCGTCTGCATCGGCCCGCCCTCGGCCAAGGACAGCTACCTCAACATCCCAGCCATTCTCGCCGCCTGCGAGATCACCGGCGCCGACGCCGTGCATCCGGGTTACGGCTTCCTGTCCGAGAATGCGCGCTTTGCCGAAATTCTCGCCGACCACGGCCTCCACTTCATCGGTCCCAAGGCCGAGCATATCCGCACCATGGGCGACAAGATCGAGGCCAAGCGCACCGCCAAGCGCCTCGGCATTCCGGTCGTGCCCGGCTCGGACGGCGGCGTGACCGACGACGCCGAAGCCGCCCGCGTCGCGAAAGAAATCGGCTTTCCCGTGCTGATCAAGGCCGCGGCCGGCGGCGGCGGCAAGGGCATGCGCGTCGCGCGCAGCGCGGAGGAACTGTCCTGCGCCCTGTCCACCGCGCGCTCGGAAGCCAAGGCCAATTTCGGCAGCGATGCCGTCTATATCGAGAAGTATCTCGGCAAGCCGCGCCACATCGAAATCCAGGTGCTCGGCGACGGCAGGGGCAATGCCATTCATCTGGGCGAGCGCGACTGCTCGTTGCAGCGCCGCCATCAGAAGGTGCTCGAGGAGAGCCCCTCACCCGCGCTCAATGTCGCGGCGCGCGACAGGATCGGCGAGATCGTCGCCAAGGCGATGCGCGAGATCCAGTATCTCGGCGTCGGCACCGTCGAATTCCTGTATGAAAACGGCGAGTTCTACTTCATCGAAATGAACACGCGCATCCAGGTCGAGCATCCGGTGACGGAAATGATCACCGGTATCGACCTGATCTTCGAGCAGATCCGCGTCGCAGCCGGCGCCGAACTGACGCTCAAGCAGAGCGATATCAATTTCTTCGGTCACGCTATCGAGTGCCGCATCAACGCGGAGAACCCGGTGTCATTCCGGCCGTCGCCCGGCAAGATCCTGCACTATCATCCGCCCGGCGGCCTCGGCGTGCGCATCGACAGCGCGGTGTATCAGGGCTACACGATCCCGCCCTATTACGACTCCCTGGTCGGCAAGCTCATTGTCCACGGCAAGACCCGCACCGAGGCGCTGATGCGGCTCAAACGCGCGCTCGACGAGGTCGTGGTCGATGGCATCGAGACGACGCTGCCGCTGTTCCGGGCGCTGGTGCGCGAGACCGACGTCATCAACGGCGATTATCACATCCACTGGCTGGAGCAGTTCCTCGCTCAGGGTGGTATGGAAGAAAGCCAGCCGCTGTCGTCGTGACGGCGGCCGGCGCGAGGTCTTCGGTCAGAACCTGTAATTGACGCCGGCGCGCACCAGGCCGAATTTCAGGTCCGCATCCATGAACGAACCAGGGCCGCCGATGATGCTGGCCAGGTAGCTGTTCTTGTTGCCCAGATCGACGTGAAGATACTCGATCTTTGCGCTCCAGTTGTCGCGCATCGCCACTTCCACACCGCCGCCGAGCGTCCAACCGACATGCGTTGCGGTATCGCTGACCTTCACGTTGTTGGCAACGTCGTTCACTTCGAGCTTGTTCTTGCCGAAGGCAACGCCGCCCGTGACGTAAGGCATGATGCGGTCGAAGGCATAGCCGATGCGGCCACGCGCGGCGCCGAACCATTCCAGCTTGTTGGTCGTCACCACCGTCGTGGTCGGGACCAGCGCGGTGCCGCTGACATCGGCGTAGTTCATTTCGACCTCGACGCCGAAGACGATAGACCCGGCCTGCCAGTTATAGCCGAGCTGGGCGCCGCCGACGAAGCCGTCGTACTTCGACGAGAACGGATTGGTCGCTCCGCCGACGGCGAGGAACGTATCGGCGTTGCCGAACGCATAGCCCGCGCTCACCCCGGCATACACGCCCGACCATGTGAAGGCACGGGCCGGAGAGAACACTTTGCTGACCGGCGCGACATCGGCGGCGGCGGCCGGCAAGATACTCGCAGACAGAAAACTGGTGGCCGCAAAGCCGATCAGGATCGTCTTGTTGATGTTCATTGTCGCCCTTCTGCACTTGATTGACTGGCATCGGAAAATCCGCCGCCAGAATGCCGAAGGCGCGGGAATTCGCGTTGTCCGCCGCCGCATCGAATTTGGACTCCCGCACGCGATACCTACATTTTTCAAAGCCCTGTGGTATTCTCATCACGGACGAACAAAGCGCATTGGAGTTGGATTTTTGCGCAACGAGCCCAAGCTTCGGAATTGAAATATTGCAATAAAAGCACATTGAAATGCCTGCCTTTTCGACCGACCAGTTCGCCGGCCATTTGAACGACACCCAACGCTTCGCGCAGTGGCGCGAGCAATACACAGCGCAGTTCGGCCTGCTCGACGTCGCGGCGATCGAGGGCCGGCCTTTCGCGGCGCATCTCGAATTCGCGCAGTTCGGGCCGGTGGCGGCCGCCTGGTTCAATGGTTCTCTGGCGCGCGTGCGCCGCTCCCGTCATGAACTGAGCCTTGATGCGCGCGACGAGTTGTTTCTATTTTTCAATCGCGGCCGGCATCCCATGACGATCGCGCAGCGCGGCCGCGAGTTGCTGGTGCAGCCCGGCATGCCCGCGCTCTTGAATTACTACGAAGCCGGCGACAGCCGCTTCGGCGAAGATCACGCCTGGATGGCCTTCACGGTACCGCGTGAGCGCCTGCAGTCGCTGATCAGAAACGTCGAGGACCTCGTCGCCGCGCCGCTCGATGGCGGGACCGAGGCAATGGCCCATCTGCGCCGTTACGCCGGCTTCCTGCAGGGGCCGGAAACCGGGAGTGCGGATGAGCCGCTGTCGGCTCATATCGGCCAGTCGGTGCTGGACCTGATCGCGCTGGCCGTCGGCGCCGGCCGGGATGTCGCGCAGGCCGGCGGGCAGCGCGGTCTGCGCGCGGCACGCCTGCGGGCCGTGATCTCGGAAATCGAGACGGGCTACGCCAATTCCGGATTTTCGCCGGCGCATGTCGCCCGGAAGCTCGGCCTGTCGCCGCGTTACGTGCAGGATCTGCTGCAGGGGACCGAAGCAGGCTTTGTCGAGCGGACCGCCGAGCTTCGTCTGCAAAAAGCGCGACGCATGCTGCGCGACCCCGCCTGCGACCTGATGGCGATCGCCGAAATCGCCTATGCCTGCGGCTTCAACGAAGTCCCCTACTTCAATCGCTGTTTCCGCAAGCGCTTCGGCGCATCGCCGCGGGCCTTCCGGACGGCCTGACCGGCAGCGGCCGCAACAATCGACAGCGGCATTGCCCAAGGCTATACGACCGGGAGTGCCCATGACTCGTTGAGAGCGTCCTTCGTGCCCCCGGCAGCCAAGCCAACGCGCCGCTCTTCGCGGCCTTGCCTGCAACCCTTTCGGGGGCTGGCGCTTATGATATCCGGTTGGAGCGGTTCCAGCCCTGGAACCATGGATCGCTGATGCCCGGGCGCAGACCGCTTACCGCCATCTACAAGAGCAAATTGCAGCCGGTCCTCCTGGGCAGTGCCTTTGCGCTGCTGGTCGCCATCAGCATAGCGACGGCCTTCGTCGTCAACCGCGCCGGCGACGATGCCGAGAACCTCAACCAAACCCTGCAACTTCAGGACCGTCTGACCAACGTCCTCCTGATCATGCGGCGGGCCGAAAGCGGCCAGCGTGGGTACCTGCTGACGGGCCGCCCCGACTACCTGACGGACTATAGTTCCGCCGCCCCCCGCATTGCTCCCTCGATTGATGAGCTGCGCCAGGCGGCCGGCGACGACCCCGCGCTCAAGCCGACGGTTGACAAGATCGAGGTGCTCAGCCGCCCGAAAATTGAAGAAATGGCGCGCACGGTCGATATGGCTCAGCGCGGCGACACCGCTGGCGCGCTTGCACTCATCGGCAGCGATGTCGGGCGCAATACCATGGAGGAAATCCGCCAGACCGTTGCCGAGGCCGTCGCGACACAGCGACAGGTCCGCATCGAGCGCGCTCAAATCAGCGACCGCAACAACACCGTGCTGCTGTTTCTCACCATCGGCGGCAGCCTGTTGATCGTCGCAATCGGGGCGGTGTCTATTTTTCTGGTGCAGCGCAACTATCGCCGCGCCGAGGTCGCCCGCCAGGAGCTTGCGGGCACCAACGCCAATCTCGAACGCATTGTCGAATTTCGCACCGCGGACCTGTCCGAGGCCAACGAGGAAATCCAGCGTTTCGCCTACATCGTCAGCCACGACCTGCGCTCGCCGCTGGTCAACATCATGGGCTTCACCTCCGAGCTGGAGGCCCTGCGCCAGGACATCTTCGCCGAGGTGGAACGCCTCCGGGCCGAGGTGGCCACGCTCAAAAACCAGGCCGACCCCGCCCTGGAGGCCGATCCCACGGCCCAGCTTGGACAGGACTTCGACGAGGCCATCGGCTTCATCAAGTCCTCGATCGGGAACATGGACCGCCTCATCACCGCAGTCCTCCGGCTGTCCCGGGAGGGCCGCCGCCAGTTCCATCCCGAGACGGTGAACATGAACGCCCTCGTCGGCGGCCTCATCGACACAGTCAGTCACCGCGTGACGGAACTTTCCGCCACCTTGAACGTTGCCGACCTGCCGTCGGTTGAAACGGACCCATTGGCCGCCCAGCAGATTTTCGGGAATCTTATTGATAATGCACTTAAATATGGCCGCGACGGCGAAAAATTGCAGATCGATATACGTGGCCGTTTGACAGCCACACATGCCATGTACGACGTCCAGGATAATGGCCGCGGCATCGATCCCGGCGACTTCCAGCGCGTCTTTGAGCTGTTCCGCCGCGCTGGTAAGCAGGATCGGCCGGGCGAAGGTATTGGCCTGGCTCACGTCCGCGCTTTGGTCCGGCGGATGGGTGGTACTATGGGGCTGAATTCGGAACCCGGTAAGGGCAGCACGTTTACCGTGACGCTGCCCCGGCGCTGGGTGGGGGACAAAAGGAGCGCTGCATGAACAGCCGGACTTCGGAGCGGCCCGTCGAGATCGTGATGATCGAGGACGATGAGGGCCATGCGCGCCTCATCGAGAAGAACATCCGCCGCGCCGGCGTCAACAACCCGATCGCGCCGTTCAAGAACGGCACCGACGGGGTCAACTACCTGTTCGGCGCCGACGGCTCCGGACTCGCCAGCAAAGGCAAGCCCCTGCTCGTCCTGCTCGACCTCAACTTGCCCGACATGACCGGCGTCGAGATCCTCGGTCGCATCAAGTCGAACGAGCACATGAAGCGCGTGCCGGTGGTGGTGCTCACGACCACCGACGACGCGCAGGAAGTTCAGCGCTGCTACGACCTCGGCTGCAACGTCTATATTACCAAGCCGGTTAACTACGAGAATTTCGCCAACGCCATCCGGCAGCTTGGTCTGTTCTTCTCGGTCATCCAGGTGCCCTCCCCCGAGTAAGCACCCATGCCCCGCAAGGTTCTCTACATCGATGACGATCAATGCCTGTGTGCGCTGGTCAAGCGCAGCCTGGGCCGGGACGGCATTGAGGTCATCACAGCCGGCGACGGCGAGTCCGGCCTCGAATTGCTGGCGCAACATCCCGACTTCGATGTCGTTGCCGTTGACCTATACATGCCCGGCATATCCGGCGCGGAGCTGACCGAACGCATCAACGCGATGCCCAATCACCCGCCGGTCATCGTCGTGACCGGCGCGCAGGATTCGCGCATGGCCGTCGCGGTGCTCAAGGCCGGCGCCTTCGACTACGTCGTCAAGGACGTCCAGGGCGAGTTCATTTACCTGCTCAAGGCGGCCTTCCATGCGGCCGTCGATGCCATGCGCATGCGCCGCGCCAAGGAAGCAGCCGAAGCCGAAGTGCGCGAAGCACGCGACCGCTTCGAGGCGCTGGCGGCCGAACGCGCGCTGCTGATGCGCGAAGTGAACCATCGCGTCGGCAACAGCCTGCAGCTCATCGCCTCGCTGCTCACCATTCAGTCCAACGCCGCGCACAACGCCGAAGTCAGCGAAGCCCTGAGCGACGCCACCGGTCGCGTGATGGCGGTGGCGCAGGTTCACCGCCGCCTCTACACGTCGGATGACGTGCAGGCGGTCGCGATCGACCTTTATCTCGAGGCGCTCGTTGAGGACCTGCGACGCTCCGCCGAAGGCGGCGCGCTGGCGCAGCTTTCGCTCAATGCCGAACCGATCGCCGCGACGCCCGATCATGCCGTCGCCATCGGCATGATCGTCAACGAACTCGTCACCAACGCGTTGAAATACGCCTACCCCGGCGGCAAGGGCGCGATCCGCGTCATGTTGCGCAAGGACGGCGACAACCGCGGCATTCTCGTCGTCGAGGATGACGGCGTCGGTATCGCCCCGAGCGGCGGTCCCAAATCAACGGGCCTCGGCCAGCGGATCGTCCGCGCCATGGCCGAAAAGATCCGCGCCAATATCGAGCAGGATCACAGCCACCGCGGCGCCCGCATCGTGGTGACGTTCGATCTGTTCGGCGCGCCGGCGCCGAAATCGACGCCCGAGGCCGCCTCGAGAACCGCCGCCTGATTCACGGCTTCAGTGCGGCCGCTCCGTCAGCCGCGCCAGCAGCGCGCAGACCTCGGCAGGACGATACGGCTTCGGCAGGAACAGCGAGCGCGTCACCATGCCGTCAAGGCCGAACGGCGCATGGCGCCCCGAGGCATAGACGATCGGCAGTTCCGGGCGCTTGGCGCGGGCGCGCGCCGCCAGCTCCCGGCCGTCGACGTCGCCCGGCAGATTGATATCGGTGAACAGGATGGCGATGTCGGGCTCGGAGTCGAGGTAGCTCATCGCCTCTGCGCCGGTGGTGGCCTCGTGAACCACGAAGCCGTGGTCGCGCAATTCGTCGGCGACGACGGTGCTGATGAGAGTGTCGTCCTCCACCAGCAGCACTTTGGTCGGTTGTGGTCCGCGTCCCATGATGACCTCGGCCTGACGGTTTCGATTCCAGCGGGTCTGGCGAGGCGGCAACGCGAGATGGCAAGCGAATGTTCAACCCGTCTAAAATTCGAATGATTGACGGTAAGCAAAATCTTAATGTGCCGGAACCTCCGGTTTGGGTTTAGATAGGCCGCCATGGCCAGCCGCGATCACGCCCCGTTCGAAATCACGCAGGACGTCCTCCTCAAAGCCTATGCCTGCGGCATTTTCCCGATGGCCGAGAATGCCGACGATCCGGCGCTGTACTGGATCGAGCCGGAACAGCGCGGCATCATTCCCCTGTCCGGCTTCCATGTCGCCTCCCGCCTCGCGCGCACGGTGCGCAGCACCGCCCTCACCGTCCATGTCGATCGCGACTTCGATGCGGTGATCGACGGCTGCGCGGCGCCGGCGCCCGACCGCGACCGCACCTGGATCAACGGGCGCATCCGCAAGCTTTATCGCGGGCTTTTCGATCTGGGCCATTGCCACACGGTCGAGGTCTATGACGGCGAGCGGCTGGTCGGCGGCCTCTACGGCGTCACGCTCGGCCGCGCCTATTTCGGCGAGAGCATGTTCCACACCGTGCGCGACGCGTCCAAGATCGCGCTCGTGCATCTCATCGCGCGTCTCAAGGCCGGCGGCTTCACTTTGTGCGACACGCAATACGTGACCGATCATCTGCGCTCATTCGGCGCCGTCGAGGTGCCGAAGAAGCGCTATCACAAGATGCTCGACGAGGCGCTTACCGGCCTTGCCGACTTCACGGCGCTGCCGGCCGATCGTCCGATCAGCGGCGCCGAGGCGCTCGCCATTCTCGAGAAGTAAGCACGGCGGCTATTGCTGGCGCGGCGCCGGGCGCGGTTGCGGCGTGCGTGACGCCGGCGCCGGAGCCTCAGGTGGCTTGCGGCCGGCCTGGCCTTCGCCCGCTTCCGCGACATTGGGCGACGTGCCGCCTTTGCAGTCGGTCAGCCAGACATCGTAGGTCGGATGCTCGACGGCGTTGAGACCGGGGCTGGCCGCGAACATCCAGCCGGAGAAGATGCGCTTGATCTCGCCGTTGAGCGTCACCTCGTCCACCTGGGTGAAGGAGTCGGTGTTCTGCGTCTCGGTTGGCGGCCGCGAATAGCACACGCGCGGCGTCACGCGCAGCGCGCCGAATTGAACGGTCTCGTCAATGGCGACGTCGAACGAAATGATGCGGCCGGTGATCTTGTCGAGACCGTTGAACACCGCGGTCGGATTGGCGATGCGCTGCGGCGGCGGCTCAACCACGATCTCGTCGCCGGGCTGCGGCGCGGTATTGGCCGGCTGCTGCGGGGTGCCGGGCGGCTGACGCTGGCCCGGCGGCAAACCAGGAAGGGTCTGCGTTGGATTGGTATTGGCGTTGTTCTGCGGCTGCTGGCCGGGCGGCGGCGCCGGCGCGACCGGTGTCATCGGCGTCAAATCACCCGGCCCCGTATTCGTGCCCGGCAAAGGCGCAAGTTCGTCGGCCTGAATGCCGCCACGGCCCGGCCGGCCCGATGGCGGTAAATTCATCGGCGCCGGCAAGGGCTGCGCCGGCGGCAAATCAGGATTGACCCAGTTGCCCGACTGCGTCGCGGTAGCGCCGCTTTGCACATCGCGGCCGCGGCCGAGATCGGCCGGCGGAACGTAATAGCCCTGCGGCGGCCGCTGTTGCTGCTGTACCGGCTGCTGCTGACCGCGCGGGACGCTGCCGGGCGGGCGCGGCGGCGGATCGCTGAATAGATCGGTGAACTGGGCGAGAGCCGGACCCGCGCCGAGCAGCACCATCATCGCTATCGCTGGAAGCCGGACCCGGGCCATAAATGTCGCTTGATCAGGGGTTCTCGTGGCCAGCGCCGCGCATGGATTCGCCCGCGCGCGCTGACGGTCCGGTTAACACGGTGAATGCGGCGGCGGAAGGGCGGCTGTGACGCCGCTCTCGGCGTTCAGCCTTCCGGCGACCAGGCCTTGTAGTCGCCGGTTGCCTTGGGACGACGGCCCGAAGCCAAAGTCGAGCCCTGCGGCCGATAGGCGCCGGGCGTACCGGTCAGGTTCGGCCGGTGCGGCTTCTGCCATTCGCGCGGCTGGTAGTTCTCTTCGGTCGGGGGAACATCGACGGTGTGATGCATCCAGCCGTACCAGCCCGGCGGAATCGTGCTCGCCTCGGCATAGCCGTTGTAAATGACCCAGCGACGCTCAAACTTCAGCGTCGGATCGATCTTGCCGCCCTTGGTCCGGTAATAGGTATTGCCGAACTCGTCGGTGCCGACCCGCTCGCCATGGAGCCGGGTCCACAAGTCGGTGCCGAAGGTGGACGAATTCCACCAGGTGAAGAATTTCAGAAGGAAACTTTTCATCGCCGACGCGCATTTCCGTTGCGAGACGGGCGCGTTGTGGCACCTCGGCACGCCCATGTCCAGCGCGCCGCCGGCGCATTTGCTGACATTTTTCATGCGTTTTCGAGAGGTTGCGTCGCATATGGATTCGCTGAGATCGACATTGGCGCTTGTCGCACCGTGTCTCCACTCGCCCGCCAAGAACGACTGCCTGAGGACTGGGTCGCGCTTTAAGCAAAGATCGAAGAACTCCGATCTGAGGGGAAAGATTGCAGCCGACCTTTTAATGGCGCACCGCTGACAGCGTCCTTGCACACGTTGAGATGGCTCGCGAACACTTGCCGCGACACCTGTTCGCGTTCCCGCAATCCCTTGATTTCCTCCGGCGGCACCGGGACCACAGGTGCCAGCCACGGCTGGACCGTCAGTCGATGATGTGCTGGCCGCCGTCTTGCGCCAGACGTGCCAGGCCCTCTTTCATCGCCCTCAACTGCTCGGGCGCATGGCCCTGCCAGCTGGTCACTTCGGCGATGATCCTGAGCGGCTCGCGGGAGCGGAAGGATTGCGTCGGGTTGCCGGGAAACTTCTTGTCGGTGAGATTGGGGTCGTCGACGATCGGCCCGGTCGGCTCCACGACATAGATCCGTTGTGGTGCGTCGCCGACGGCCAGCTCGGCGCCCCAGATGGCGGCATCGAGCGTGCTCGAGAAATAAACCCAGGAAAGCGCCTGGGTTTCCGAGAAATTCGACGCGTAGCCGGCCGCAATACAGTCGCCGGGGCGCAGATTGGCCCGCGTGCCATGGAAATACGACTGCGAAAACACGGTGGCCGCTGCAGACATTGTCCAAGTCTCCTCGAAACGCGGAAGGTATCCGTATCGGTGTCAGGTCACGAACAACATCAATTTCGAGGACGGGCGGCGGTTCATCTCCAGCCCCGCCGGCATTACGGACACCGCCCTCACCATCCATTGCCTTTGCCCGGATTCTGGAGTTATCGTGCCCGCGAATTCAGCACTGCCGCTGTTGTTTGGGCATTTGCGCTGAAAACGAGATGACAGTGCCGGGGAAACGAAAAGGCGGGCTCTTGCGGGTCCGCCTTTTCTCATGGGGCTTGGTCCCGGGCACATCGGCGATTCCTTTGCAAACCCTCAAGAACACAACAGCTTGCGTCTTCAACAGCGGTGGGACACTCCATACCGCTAGTCCCGGCGCCGCGCCCACCGGCTAAGCGGCTGATGCCAAACCGAGAATCATCGACTCCCAGTCGGGTTCCCCGGTGTTTATCCCGGGCTTATCCCCGGCTCCGCCCCTCAGAAAAGAAGCTGTGGGTTGTCGGCAAGGCCCCATTTTCCGTCATTTTTGCGTCACCGCTGTAGGCATCAAAACCCAGGTCAGCGCGCGAAAAAAACGACTTCACGGTCCGCTCATGAGGGCCATACTCGCCAGCGTGTGAGCGGGGCGTTGTCCCCGTCTTTCACTCAACAGACACAAGATTTAGGGATTTGGTTACTCATACCCACTATCTGTTGTTGACGTAAGCGGTGAGTCCACATAGCTTTGTAACAGTACGGTGTGGGTGATGAGTTCCCGTTTTTGCGTTCCCGCCGGAACTTCCAAACCCGACGTGACGTCGCGTTTTGAGCCCCGACAGCCCGCACAGGCGTTGTCAGGGAACGGGTGAAGTTTGCGTGCCGGACCCCACGGGGTACGGCGGTACCGGGTGCCGGTTCACGAGCGCCCGGGCCACAGGATGCAGGGTCAGACAGAGTCTGAGTTGTCGGAAGGCGGACAGGGACAGGTCCGTCTGGAATAATCGTCGGCGGCCGCTGAGCCGCCCGGAATTTGGGGACTAAGAAGATGCGGATCGAACGGCGCTACACCAAGGATGCAGGCAATGGTCAGAATTCGGCCTACGCGGGCATCCAATTCCGGCTGACCACGTCCGAGATCAAAAACCCCGACGGCTCCATTGTCTTCAAGCTGGACAATGTGGAGGTGCCGGAATTCTGGTCGCAGGTCGCCTCCGACGTTCTCGCCCAGAAGTATTTCCGCAAGGCCGGCGTGCCCGCCCGCCTCAAGAAGGTCGAAGAAAACGCCGTCCCCTCCTTCCTGTGGCGCTCCGTGGCCGACGAGGCCGCGCTCGAAGCTTTGCCCGAGAAGGAACGCTATATCGGCGAGACTTCGTCGAAGCAGGTGTTCGATCGTCTGGCCGGCACCTGGACCTACTGGGGCTGGAAAGGCGGCTACTTCGACAATGAAGACGACGCCCAGGCTTTCTATGACGAACTGCGCTTCATGCTCGCCAACCAGATGTGCGCGCCGAACTCGCCGCAGTGGTTCAACACCGGCCTGCACTGGGCCTACGGCATCGACGGCCCCGGCCAGGGCCACTATTACGTCGATTACCAGACCGGCAAGCTGACCAAGTCGAAGTCGTCCTACGAGCACCCCCAGCCGCACGCCTGCTTCATCCAGAGCATCAGCGACGACCTGGTGAACGAAGGCGGCATCATGGACCTGTGGGTGCGCGAGGCGCGCCTGTTCAAATACGGTTCCGGCACCGGCACCAACTTCTCAAACCTGCGCGGCGAAGGTGAGCGCCTGTCCGGCGGCGGCAAGTCGTCGGGCCTGATGTCATTCTTGAAGATCGGCGACAGAGCCGCCGGCGCCATCAAGTCGGGCGGCACGACGCGTAGAGCCGCCAAGATGGTGATCGTCGACGCCGACCATCCGGATATCGAGAAGTACATCGACTGGAAGGTGCAGGAAGAGCAGAAGGTCGCCGCGCTCGTCACCGGCTCCAAGATCAACCAGAAGCACCTCAAGGCCGTGATGAAGGCCTGCGTGAACTGCGAAGGTTCGGACGACGACTGCTTCAACCCGGAAAAGAACCCGGCGCTGAAGCGCGAGATCAAGCTCGCCCGCAAATCCTACGTTCCGGACAACCTGATCAAGCGCGTCATCCAGTTCGCCAAGCAGGGCTACACCGATATCGACTTCCCGATCTACGACACCGATTGGGACTCGGACGCCTATCTCACCGTCTCGGGCCAGAACTCGAACAACTCGGTGCGCGTCGACGACCAATTCCTCAAGGCGGTTGAATCGAACGGCAAGTGGGACCTGACGTTCCGCAAGAACGGCAAGGTCGCCAAGACCGTGCAGGCGCGCGATCTGTGGGAAAAGATCGGCCACGCGGCCTGGGCCTGCGCCGATCCGGGCCTGCAGTACCACACCACTGTGAACGACTGGCACACCTGCCCGGCGTCGGGTGAAATCCGCGGCTCCAATCCGTGCTCCGAGTACATGTTCCTCGACGACACGGCCTGCAACCTCGCCTCGCTGAACCTCCTCACCTTCCGCGACGGCAAGACCGGCGCCTTCGATGTGGAGAGCTACGAGCACGCGGTGCGCCTGTGGACCGTGGTGCTGGAAATCTCGGTGCTGATGGCGCAGTTCCCGTCCAGGGAAATCGCCCAGCTCTCCTACGAATTCCGCACGCTCGGCCTCGGCTACGCCAATATCGGCGGCCTGCTGATGACCTCCGGCATGTCGTATGACTCGGACGAAGGCCGCGCCTATGCCGGCGCCCTCACCGCGATCATGACCGGCGTGTCCTACGCCACCTCGGCCGAAATGGCGGAGAAGCAGGGTCCGTTCCCCGGCTACAAGAAGAACCGCGAGCACATGCTGCGCGTGATGCGCAACCACCGCCGCGCCGCTTATGGCGAGCGCCAGGGCTATGAGAAGCTCTCGCAGGCCCCGGTGCCGCTCGACCACGCCTCGTGCCCCGACCAGACCTTGATCGCGCACGCCAAGGCGGCGTGGGACCGCGCCATCGAGCTCGGCGAGAAGCACGGCTACCGCAACGCGCAGGCCACCGTGATCGCGCCGACCGGCACGATCGGCCTCGTCATGGATTGCGACACCACCGGTATCGAGCCCGACTTCGCGCTGGTGAAGTTCAAGAAGCTGGCCGGCGGCGGCTACTTCAAGATCATCAACCGCGCGGTGCCCGAAGCCCTGCGCACGCTCGGCTACTCGGAAGCGCAGATCGCCGAGATCGAGGTCTATGCCGTGGGCCATGGCTCGCTGGCGCAGGCCCCGGGCATCAACCACACGACGTTGAAGGCCAAGGGCTTCACCGACGAGATCATCGCCAAGATCGAGAAGGCGCTGCCGACGGCGTTCGACATCAAGTTCGCCTTCAACAAGTGGACCATTGGCGAAGCCTTCTGCCGCGACACCCTCGGCATCTCGGCCGAGCAGCTCGCATTGCCGACCTTCGACCTTCTCGCCGCGCTCGGCTTCGGAAAGCGCGAGATCGAGGCCGCCAACATCCATGTGGCCGGCGCCATGACCGTGGAAGGCGCGCCGCACCTCAAGCTCGAGCACTATCCGGTGTTCGACTGCGCCAACCCCTGCGGCCGCACCGGCAAGCGCTATCTGTCGGTGGACAGCCACATCAAGATGATGGCGGCGGCGCAGCCCTTCATCTCGGGCGCCATCTCCAAGACCATCAACATGCCGAACGAAGCCACCGTCGAGGACTGCAAGGAGGCCTATCTCCTGTCCTGGAAGCTGGCGCTGAAGGCCAACGCGCTGTACCGCGACGGCTCCAAGCTCTCGCAGCCGCTCAACGCGCAGCTCATCGCCGACGAGGAAGACGAGGACGACGCGATCGAAGCGTTCCTCGACAAGCCGGCAGCAAGCCGCGCCGCGATCGCCGCCGAGAAGGTGGTCGAGAAGATCGTCGAGCGCATCACCGTGCTGCGCGAGCGCGAGAAGCTGCCTTCGCGCCGCAAGGGTTACACGCAGAAGGCCGTGGTCGGCGGCCACAAGGTGTACCTGCGGACCGGCGAATATGACGACGGGCGTCTCGGCGAGATCTTCGTCGATATGCACAAGGAAGGCGCGGCTCTGCGGTCGCTGCTCAACAACTTCGCCATCGCCATTTCGCTCGGCCTGCAATACGGCGTGCCGCTCGAGGAATATGTCGACGCCTTCACCTTCACCCGCTTCGAGCCGCAGGGCCCGGTGCAGGGCAACGACTCGATCAAATACGCCACCTCGATCCTCGATTACGTGTTCCGCGAGCTCGCGGTGTCGTATCTCGAGCGCTACGACCTCGCCCATGTCGATCCGAGCCAGGGCTCGTTCGACGCGCTGGGCGCCGGCGAAAGCGAAGGCAAGGCGGCGCCGAACTTCATCTCCAAGGGGCTGACGCGCTCGCGCGCCGACAAACTCTCGGTGGTGTCGGCGCAGTCCGCCGCCCCGCAGGCGGTGGCGACAGCGAAGGTCACGGCCTTCTCCGGCGCGCACGCCGCGACCGCCCTGAAGGCCGAGCCGGAGATGAAGCTGTCACCGGCTCAGCAGCTCGAAGTCGGCCACGCGACGGCGGCCGTCGCCGTGGCGCAGCCTTCCGCCAAGGCGCTCGCCTCCGAGCGCCGCGCCGAAGCCAAGGCCAAGGGCTATGAGGGCGAGATGTGCGGCGAATGCGGCAACTTCACCCTGGTGCGCAACGGCACCTGCATGAAGTGCGACACATGTGGAAGCACGAGTGGGTGCAGCTGAGGCTTCGTACGCTCCAGTGTGAGAGGACTCATCGTTTTTCCGCACTGACCCAATGTGCTTCCGTAAATGGAAGCAAAGCATTGCCGCAGTAGGGAACGGACCGAGCTCAACAAATGAACGGACCCGCATCGCAAGATGCGGGTCCGTTCTCGTAGGTTGGGGCCACGCGGAGTTCTCTAGCTCAAGGGAACCGCCACCGAGACGCGCTCGACCGCCTTTATCACGGATGCGACGACTCGCGCCGCTTTGCCATCTACGACGAATCCAAGATCCATGGAGCGCCGTGCAAAGACCGTCAAATTGGCGCTTCCGACGTAAGCCAAGTCGCTGTCAGCTAGTGCAACCTTGGCATGGAATGTTTCGAACCCGTCACCTGTCGGAAGATGGTAATTAAGAACCTCCAAACCTGCGCTTCGTACTCGGTTCGCCCTCGACGTGATCAGATCGCGAGCTCCTCCAAGTTCGCGGACGATTAGCTTCCGTACAGCTGCCCGACTGAGCGCCGCTAGTGAAATCACGTACTCTAGTCCTTCTTCATTCAAGAAAGGGGTCATTAAAGTCAGCGTGTTGACTGCTTCCGCCGCAACTCGCCGCAAGGCATCGTCAGTCGAAAGCAACGAGGCATACGCGAAACCCGTCGTGGGCAGCGCGCGTTCTATCCAGCTTGGTGACGGCGGCAGCGTAATCGCCGCAGCTGCCCGCCCATGATCAGAGAACAGGTTGCCCATTGCAGCTGCGCCTTGAAGAAAAGCCGGAAGCAAAGAAGGCGCGAGATTCGGCCCAATCATCCAACCAGTGTTTGTGGGGGTTATCCAACCGCGCCTACCAAAATCCTCTGCAATCCGGCTGACGACAGCAGCCGGACCGATTCGGAGGCTATCTCTGTCGAGGAAGGCCCCCAGTTCTCTGGTTGCCACCGCGTGCGCAAAGTGGGCAGCGGCCGCGCAATCCGAGCCCAATGACTGGACGATAGAGTGCGCAAGCGCATCGCCGATCGGGGCCGCGTTGCTCACGTACCCCTCACCGCTGCGGCTCGTTGGCCCGCGACCTCGTAGAACCCTTTTAGATTGCGGACTGATTTGTCCCACCGCGGGGACCCGCGCCCAATCAGAACCGACCTGGACAAAAGCTCGTTTCGCGTGATGCAGGTGCTTTCTGGCAGCAAGATGCAGTCCGGACAGGCGCCGCCTCGGTGATTGCACACCGATTCCGATCCGCACCTTAGGCTCGCTGGATTCACCATGCGGTCGAGGACTTCGTTTCCATAAGTCGGATCCCCTCGGTCCCGCCACATCGAAGAAAGATTGCCCAAATCCATTGTCATTCCGCGTCTGTAGACAAGAAACGACAGATTGGGCACGAAGATGTGCTCACCAAACGATCCGGCGTCTAATCCTGACATTGACGCAGAGACGTTCACCAAGTGGTGCGCCATCGTATGCAGCAGCGTGTATACGAATGGGTACGCTCTCCTGTCCTGAGCCCGCTCTCTTCTGTACTCGTCGAGAAACCGCGAGAATTTCGTGTCATCATTGCCCTCAAGTTCCGCGAACTCCTCGATGAGGAGCCCACCTAATCTAACCCCAGGGTCCGAAGCCCTGGGCTGGACGGCATTCTCTGATAACCAATTCAGCACAGTCGCTTCGTCCAGTTTCACGTACAAACCTTCGTTCGATTGAACGAGGCAGAGAACAGGTGTTTGGGACACATCCCCGACTCGCACGCGGTCGAACAAACGCAACCGAACGGGCAATTCAGCATCCCTGGATTTCTCCCGTCGGATCACCGGTTGAGCGGAGGTTCGACTGTAGCCGAATGTGTACTCGCAGACGCGCACGTCCCGGACGAGGCGCATTTCCGCGACTCCCAAGAGCGTCAGTCGGCGCCGGACCTGCGTTCTCAAGCGCTCCAGCGCTTCGTCGGTGACGCCATCCGGTATCAAGAACTCGTCCAAGATGCTGACATCCACCGAAACCGCGCGACCGTCACTCATTTGGCCGCTATGGAGCTTTTCCTCTGCCAGGGTCTTGTGCTCGACCGCCATCCGGATTGGGTCGAACCTCCGAACGAATTGCTGTCGAAGACCCACGGCAGTCGCAATGCCGGCGCTCGCCTTCTGCGTACCCGCGAAAATCGTCGCGTTCCACTTATCTTCTGTGTTTCGCAAAAGTTGTCGAAGAGGGTCGAGCACAGACGCGTCAGCTCCAGTCTGCTCCAACGTCTCGATTGCCCGACGACTTTGAATGTATGTGTCCCATTCGCTTGCCCGGCCGGCGGCCTTCAGCAGAGCTTCTTTTTGGTCGTTGGATATCTGCGCAACGGGATAGCCGAACTCAGACGAGAGGAAGGCCTCCAGATCCCCCCTCTTTGTCTGCGCCAGCAATGACACGTACTGGTCAGCTTTGAAATCCAGCAGCCGATCTCCATGCGAGTAGTAGACGGCCGATGCTCGGCATGACACCGGCTCCATGTTTATTTCGGCTGGCAATGCGAGATTCTGACCGAGAAGCGGTCCAAGCGTCTGCAGTGTTTCGCGGTCGCGCTGAAGAATGTCGCGGACGGTGTTGCATACGACGCACCGGAAGTGCCATCGGGCTAGGGCTCCGGGCGGGCGCTCCAGGAAGAACCTGTCAGACTCACAAGACGTGCACTTTTCGATGTCTCGAATCTCTTGCGCTTCGTCGTTCCAATGACGGTAGCCTGGAGTAATTGGTTCGACTTCGCCCGACCAGTGCGCGAGGACCACATCGATCTGTTCCCAGTCATTTGCGCACGCGTCGCTTCCGGTTGGGCAGGCATTCCTGAACTTCGGCGCGTCCACGGAAAAGCGCTCGACCGACTTCGAGCCGCGATATAATCCGCAGCGGGTGCAGCGGAATGCCAGAGGAAAAGGTATGTAGCCAACTGTGTTGGGGACTTGAAATGCAAGGTCTCCAAGACGGACGCGAACCGTGTCGTTGTCGGCGATAGCACGGCTGTCGATCGCCAACCTCAGCGGCACTGGATGTTTAAGATTGTTCCCCCTGCGCGCGCGTTCGGCCCAGGCCTCGAAATACTCCTGAATTTGCTCGCCGATAAGTCTTTCGGTCGTCTGGCTGAGTTCGTCCGCTTTTCGGTTTCCGTTATCCGGCAAAGCCATGCAGGCGCCCAAACCACCTTCGAACATAAACAGCGAATGAGGCGCATAGGCGGTAGCCAACTGGCTCCGTGAACGTTGCATTGTGGGGGCTTTGGAGTCGCTCATCTTAACTCTCTTGATCCAACTCACTATTGGGAGATCGGCGCGACAGCGATATGCCGCGATTTCTTATGATGCTCATTGCCGTGGCGACGCACTCCGCAGAGATGGTCTGGTTTTTCTGAACACGCGTTGATCCGCGTATGCGGCCCGCCACGTCGACGTCGCGCAAGCTCGTCATTGGCTGCTGGAAATTTGAATATGAGTTTCTCCAAAAATCGGCCAGGCGACCAACGAATTCATTGCTTAGAATCACCGAGCGGACTTGGTCGGCGTATGCGCGGACGAGTCCGCTATAATATGAGGGATTCGCCGGGGCTCCCGTGCCTGCGGAAACGCCGACAGCCTCAACGACGAACCGGACGCAATCGTCAAACAGAGCCTTGTCGCGGAATATCCGCTCCGCTTGTTCGACGGTTGTGGGCAACGTCATCTGGCCCTTGCGGGCCGCGCGGCAGAATTGTTGTTGGTGCTGCACGCCTCCAAGCCACATCTGAACCAGCGAAGGTATGGTTCGCTGAATTGCGCGGTCGGCCCAACGCTCAGCGGCAGGAGGCGCGATCATTCTCTCCAGCAGCCGATGAAACGATTCGTGAACCTCGACCACAAAGCGGTCGCGGCGTGTCTGCGGCGTAGGAATCAGCAAGGAAAAGCCGACGTGTGTTCGGCCGACGCGCGAAGAGGCTTGTATGTATTCCGCGATGTCGGGAGGCATGCCCGCGAACGCCATCGCGTTGAATATCTCGACGTCTACACCGTGGGAAATGGCCGAAGTCGCAACGATGCCTCGCAGAGATTGGGATATCTGGTCCCGCATGGGATCGAATTGACGTTCTGCTGCCTTCACTACGGCCTGGATCCCGCGGATGTCCACGCCGCCTGAGATCAATTCCATCCGATATTCGTCGAGCTCATATTCCGGACCCATCGCCGCGTGCGCTTCGCGCACTTCGCCCATAAGCGCGGACAGAATTTGATCCCCGCCCTTCTTGTTCGTCACGTAAGAAAGTTCAATCCGATGCAGATCGATCAGGTTCGCCAACAGTTCGTATTTGCTCTCGGCCGTTGCCCGCCGAAGCGCGTCACGCCGTCGCTCTGCCCATATGGCATCCGACGTATTCTGCTCCAGTTCCCCGCAGACGCGCTGAAGACGTATGGGGTCGCCAGATGCGAGGTCGCGTTGCCATCGCGTAATCGTCGCGGCATGCGCCGCTAAAATGGACAACGTGGTCACGGTATGTAGACGACCGTTCGTCATGAGGCTTGCGTACACGCGTCCCCAAGGGGCGGCGCTCTCGCGCTGCCGCGCGCTTCCCACATTCCCATCGCGGGCGGCTGCGGCCTCTCCTCCATCTTCGAAACGTGCGACTCGTGTGTAAAAGCCTTCATGGAGGGACGGCCCGGGATGCGGGAATTGGGTCACCCGTCGTTGATAGAGTGAGCGGACATGACGCGCCACGTCGGCGGCCGTGGCGGTGGCGCCAATGACGTGAGGCAGACGCGGACGGTCCGGAGCCCCGGGAATTCGACAGGCGCGTTGACCCAGCAGCGGAGCTAACCGGCTCAGCCAGGCGAAGAGACCCGTTTCGAAAATTCCTCCGAATGTACCGAGACTCTCTTCCAGCAGATGCATCTCGTCTTGAACGATCAGGCTAGGAAACGGATCGTGAAAGACTTCGGTCCCGTCCTGATATGAAGGAGCGACTCTTGCGAGTTGTTGCTGCTCCGGCGAATCCGCTAGCGCGCCATTGAGCATCTGAAGGAGCCCGTTCGGACCCCCTTCAATGGCTCGCGCCATACCGAACATTCCGGCGATCCGATCGACCGTCTCGATGCTTTGACCGAGCAGGGCCAGCTTATCGATGGTTCCAAGCAGGACCGAAGGTGCTCTACGGTAGATGTCGGTATCGACGACAAAGAACGGAAGCGGCTCTGGTGCGATACCTTCGCCGCGAGGATGTGCGGCGACCCAAGCGCAAGCTTGGTTGAAACATACGATGCCTAGCTGATTGCGGCGCTCGGGAAATAGCCGCAATCCCGTCCCCAGCCTAGACCGGCAAAACGGACACTCCGGGAGCTTGTTCCAGGACTCCTTCGCTATCACATAGTTCCTGTCTTCCGGCTGTTCGCTCGCTTCGAGAAGCGTTTCGTCTGCAGCACGCTTGTGATTCCAGGTTGGAATGCACCTCAAAGCATCTTCGACTTCGCCGGGCTTCCTTTCGGTGCGGTTCGGTGTGTTGGAACTGCCAACCCAGAAGCCGATTTCAAATGGAGCCCCATCAATGCGCTCGCGGCGCCGGACGAGTTCGGCCTGGGCGAGCAGTTTGGCGAGCCGTTGCGCCTGCTGAACGGTCAATAGCCGCAGCGGATAGTGCATCATTGCCGTGACGCCACGATGTTTGCCCCGCAGCCGATCGATGAAAAGCGCATAAACAAGCGTACCGAAGAAGGCTTCCGTCTTGCCGCCACCGGTCGACATGTAGAGAAGGCTTACGGAATCTTCATCGTACTCCGCGTCGAATTCATCCGCATATTCAGGGAGACGCGATGCAAGCGTTGGCAGGTGTGAAAGCACGAAAGCCATTTGAAACAGCCGCCAGCCGGGCTTGCTGTTTTCTTTTCTGGGCGGAGTCGCGTCGGCGAATGCTGTATTCAATAGAAGCCACGCGCGGTATGGAATCGCCTTGTTCGACGACGGATCGCGCTTCCACTCGTTGCGCGACTTCAGAAGGAGACGGATCCCTTTCTCGATCCGGATGCGTTCCCGCCCCCACGCAGCGAGATCGTCATCGAACCGAGCACGCTGAGCTGCCTCATCGGAGTCGCTTCCTTCCTCCCCAGCTTCCGACAGACGGATATCTGTGCGGATCCGCTCAAGCCACTCCTCCATGCTCTTGGACAGGCGCAATAGATCGGCGACGTCCGTGGAGCTCGAAGCTAAAGCACTATAGGTCGTCGGAACAGATGGAATGCTGACCGCTTGAATGCGTGGCAGCACGTACTTTGGCATCCAACTCGTTTTGAGGACGCGCACGTGATCCTTAATGCTGAGATCCGTAACGCCACCGTTCACTCCGATCGCCGGCATGGTCATGAAACCGGAGAGGTGATAGCTGCGTCGGACGCGCTCAAGCCGCATCGGCCGCAGCGAGGCAGTCGGAATGTTGGCGACCAGCGAAACTCCGAATAGGCCGTGCTCTTTGTCCTCGTCCCTCTCCTGCAAATTTTCCAACGCCAGCCTTACGGAAAATGTGCCTTCCTCCAGAGGATCGGGTAGTGCTTGGACCAGAATTTGGACTTTAAATTCAGGGATCAAATCGCTGGCGACCGGTGCCGTCGCACGCAAGTTCGCGAGAAACTCATCCCACTTTGCAGCGCCCCAGAACGCTTCGGAGGGCGGGCGCTTCTTACGCCATGCATTAGCTTTTCCCACATCCGAAGCAAGCCAAGTCTGACAAGCGCCCCGGATGCTGGCTTCGAGCTGCCTTCGATAATCGGCGCTTGCGGCCTCCCATTCCGACGGACGACAGGGAAGTGACAGCTTCAGGACCGGCGCGTCCACATCGACGCGGAGCCACTTAACAGGGATTTCGTACTGCCGTGAAAGCCGGTCGGGAATCCGCAACCTGCCTCCGTTTATCACGGGTGGCGGGGGGACGCCGTCCTCGATGGTTTCAGCTGCCCGATCATCGCCAGCAGCCAGAGTTGTGTCATCCGGAACGATGACACCGATCGAACGGTAGACCTCTCGGGAAATTGCCGCTCGCAGCTGGGCCCTCTCTCTGGACTTGGTGCCTTTTGGAATTTCTGATTCCGAACGCCGCCGTATCTCGGCATTGATCTTCGAGCGAGTGTCCTGGTTGAAGTCCGCCTTTGGAATCAACCTGCCGTTTCTGGCAAAAAGCTCCGCCGACGTCGGAAGGGCACGCACATAGACCCAGAATGATGGCTTGATCGTAATTGTACCGCTGTCGATGGATCGAAGTCTGATGTCCAGACCATGGGACGCAATGCGGATGTCGCTCGATTCGTCATCGCCGTCTTCATTGAGTTTCGGCAGAATGAAGCCGCTCGAAAGCACCTTAGAAGGCTTTTCGCCCAAAATGGCGGCTCCATGCGGACCCTCGCCGGATACGACACGGCGCGTGCGCTCCAATACCGCATCGCAGACGGCCTCTTTGAGTTCTTGTTGCTCGTCCCAGCCGAGCTCTTCGAAAACCGCGTCACGCATGGCTGCCTCCGGCTGCCGATGATGAAGGCATGATCTCACTGATCTGGTCGACGGATTCGATGACGATCTGCCACAGCCCGGGCATCGTCTTCCAAGCGCCGAACCCAGAAGAAGTGCCTTCGGGATCAAGTACAAACTGCACCACGCGCTGGTTGAAGGCGTGCCCTTCCCGAGCCCGAAATGCTCTCGTCGGCAAAATCGCAAGTTTCCAATACACATCTGCCAGCTCAACAGGCACGCCGACAGCCTTCATGAAGATGCCAAATCGCATTTGGTCTTGGGCAGCTCGCGGCTGTTTGACGCCGTCCGAATGGCCCGGAGCTAAATCGGCGGTCAACCACCGTCGAATGTTTGGAACTTCGTGCGCTCCAACGGCTGGGTTGATCCCGCGCATCTGCTCAAGGACATACCGCGCTTTGTCGGTGTCAGACCCGCCAGGTAGCGCTGCTCTGATGCGAGTGATGTGGTCATGGTACAGAGCGAGTTGCCGCAGACTCTGCCGCGATCCGGCCATAGCCTTGCGAATTGGCTCACGCACGGTTTCATCCAGCACCAAGATGCTCTCGCCGACGTCGAGTTCGCGCGCCGCGATTCGCTCGAAGGGTCGTACTTCGCTTTGTCGGAAAATGAGGACGTCGCTTGCTGGACGATATACCAATTTATGGCCACGGCTCGTCGTAAGACGTACGACGTCCCCGCGGTAAGCGTCATCTGAGCGCGTTAGATCGATCTCTCCCTCGGGGGGCTTCGCTTCAATGCGGAACTGGACCTCGGAAATATCGAGTTCTTCGTCGCCGCCGCCTTTGCCAAGCGCCTGGACGAAAGCTCTTGCTCTGGCTGAAAAGCCCGAGAATTCAGGGAGTCGCTCCAAAGGAGCAACTTCGGTGCCTAGCAACGACGCGCCAGCTACATCACCCAACAACGCCACCAGGTGGGGAACGTCTTTTGCGGTGAGCAAGGCACGTATCGCTTCTGGCGTCGGACCCAAAAGAAGTAACCGTTGTGGCTTCTCTGCCTGGAGTCGGCTGGCTAAGGAGCCGTGATCAACAATGGAGCAGCGACACGACAATGCTCGGTCGGACGCCATAAACAGTTCCGCAACCGTCCGTTCCGAGATCGATATCATCGATCTACTTGAATTCCATTTCGCGTCGGCCAAGAGCGAAGATAGTTTTGCGGAAACGGGAGAGTCAGTCACCCAATTTGCACATTTGCCTTCTATTGCGCTGAGAAGACTGTCCGCCTCGACGCCGAACTCGGGCGCAACGTCTTTGATGGAGCCCAATTGCCCGAGTGCCATTTTCGGTCTGAACATCGCACGGATGGCGCCGTCAACTTCATCTTCTCCATCGAAAAGAATGTCAGCGATCTCTTGTGCCTCGCGCAATCCAAGCGGCGACGATGCCGAACGACGAACGAACCTCAGGACGGTTGCCGCAGCACTCGCGGCGAATGCCACTCCGCTTCTTTTGAGATCCCGCCCTAGAGATAGAAGTCGCCGCCGGATCGGAGCCAAAGACGCGTCTTTGATGTCGGCTTCAAAGGAAATCGGCGCCAAATCCTGAGGCAACCGGCTTTCCGCGCCAAATATCCCATCGCGGTCAAGATAAACGCCGGATTCGCGCAGCTTTCGTCTCGGATGAGCACTCGCAAGCTGCCTATTGGCGAGTCTAGTCGCGCGCCGCATGACAAATGCGTCGTCAATGAACATCACGATCGGCGGGCGCCGACCGACGTGACTATCCAAAGCTTTGAGAAGGGCCTCGAAATGGAGCTCCCAGTCTTCTTGAAGGTCGGATCGTCCGGTCCGTGTCAAATCGACAACGATCGCGTCCAAGCCATATTTTTCAATTCTTGGGCACGAAAGAAATCGGCCAAGTGCTTCTGGCACTATTACCGGAGGCAATCCCAGGACTGCAAAAGGAGCACTTATAGGCCTTCCGACAGCCTCAAGATGACCTTCGAGGCCGGCGTTCGGATCGCCCATATGGGTGTGTTCACGAACGCGGCGAAGGATCTGTTGCGTATCTGAATTGTAAGCGCTTTGTCGCTTGTCTCTGTTCGGCGAGAAGACACATGTCGTTTCAAGCAAAGTTGGGCTTCTGACGATCAGGTTTTTTTTCGCCTCTGTCGATCGGAGATCGCGAAGCCGCATCTCGATCATGCACAGCGACTTGTGGGCCAAGTTCGGTGACGCCCACTCGGCACCCGCATCAATCTCGTTGACTGCCTGCGTGGCCACCTGAGCAAGATCGACCGGATTTACGAGAACCTGACGAGCAGCCCAAGTCGTTCCTGACCGCCACGGCCAATATGCAACCGTGCTGTGCGCAAGCCTTCCTGTGGATCGGGCCTCTCGAAGTGCCACCGCCGCGATCACGAAGCCGCTGCCTGGGCGATGGGGCCAGCAAAATAGGGCGCGATCTGCGCCGTCCTGGATCGAAGTCAGGAGGCCTTCTATCAGAGGACGCCCAGCGTCCGGTCGCAACCACGCGCTGGGATCCGCCGTGGAGGCATAATGCACCAAGTTTCCCGAGGTGATTCCAGGTCTAACCAACATTTCAGGAGATGAAGACGAACGGCTGGTGGCCAGCGCCGCCTTCGCCTGGGTCAACTGCGACTGGATAGCGGCGCGCGATTGCTCGCGACGGCCATGGATATCGGGCCGCCCGCGGCCAGCCGGAGACCGTCCCTGAGCGCCCCGCTTCGATTTCATACGGGCACCGGGTCCCGCTTGCGGGTGCCTAGCGCGGAAAAACGATAGGCTCGTTCGACCGCCAGGTCGAAGTCGTCGGTGGTCTGCAGCGCGCGTTCTAGGTCTTCCGGAAACGGAAGCGGCAAGTCCCGCAATGACGAGACCGAAATGCTCGCCGTACCGCCTACTCGGCGATAGAGATCATCCACTGATTTTGAATTCAATAGCTTACAAAGCAGCGACAGCCGAACGTTCTCGCGAGATGGCAGAATCGCGATCGTGTGATTTTCACTGACCACACCACCAAGTCGCTTCACGAGACTTTCGGCAATTCGACCTGCGACTAAACGCCGGGGTTGTTTGTTATTCGTAGTTCTTTGCAGAAATATTGCGCCAGATTTAATTATAACAGAATTGCCTGGGGCAATGGTGACGTAGTCGACACCGTGCCCCTCGCGCGCACGAGGGGTACAAAGTTTTCCCGCCTTGATGTTGTTAGCCCAGATCAGAGGAAAATTTGGCTTGCGTGCAGACTTCTTCCGAGACATCCGCTGCTTCTGGCGATTCCAAACAAAATAGCCGGCCTTGGCCGTGACACCGTAGTCGGACAATCGGCCGGAACAGGACTGAAAAACGTCTTCACCATGCTGACTGGGGAGAACCCACGGGGCGCTCAAATCATCCGTTGATGCGGTCAGGTGCCCAACATGAACGATATCCCATTTCCTATCGATATGGGCGCAAGTCGGCCGGAATGCGTATGTAGCCAGTTTCGGCGCATCCAGTCGCCGCATCAGAGATACACAGGCGTCTTGTTGGACCTCATAAAAGACGTGCTTCCGTTCCAGAACATCCACTCGCAGCACTTCGGCTTGAGTTCTAATAGTGCTCCGAAGTCGCCCGAATGAAGGTCCTGCGATGAAGCTCGACGGTGCGACGACCCCGACTATGCCACCCGGCTTCGCGAGACGCAGCGCAAGCCCGATGAAGAGGGCATATTTGTTCACATGACCAAGAGCTGATGACTGTTCCCAATCAGGGGGCAAATTGTCGACCGCATCAAACGCTCGGCCGTACGGCGGATTAACAAATACAGCGTCGAAGCGACCTGTGAACTTGTCAGAAAGAAACAAAGCATCGGCGACCTGAAACGTGGCCTGCTGGATAGATGCATTACCCAGACGCTGAGAGACTAAAAGTTCGCCTAAGCGAGCAAGATGTCGATCAAGTTCAATCCCGAACAGTCTCCTCTTTATGTCCCACGGGTGGCACCCGAGTTCACGCATACGGCCAGCCAGGCTGGATACAAACGCAGCGCCGCCGGCTGCCGGATCGATCACTTCCGCAGTTTTGAGGTCGAGCCCATGATGCTCGGCCTGGGCTAGCAAATGGCGAACTATTGGGGGAGGAGTGAAGTACGCGGCCAATTCCGCCCGCTTATGCGGCCGCATCAGTAATGTCGAAAATGTACTGATCCAGTAGTGTTGTTCATCGGGCGGCTGGCTCGAAAGCAGCTGGCAGAGCGGATCCAGAATTCGTGCGATCGCCCGCGTAGATTGTTCTAGGCCGAGCAGGTGACGACAGATATCAAGACGGGTGCGCGGCGGAACCGCCCTGCCCGCAAAGGCGGTCTCGATGCCAGCCACGGCAGCGCGCACGGCCGATTTGATCTCGGTCGGTTGATCCCGAACATCAGTCCGCCGCAGATGCACGCTTACCGCCCCCGACCACCCGGCTCGTAATTCAGCCTAGAGTTGCACGTCACTGACATGTGAATAGAGTCGCCGACCGGCGATTGCACTCACGCGCCTTTACCATCTCTCGCTGATTAGCAATTTCCAAGGGCGCAGACGCCACCATGCACAGATCGGGCCCGCACCTGGGCCATTGAAGCTGGCTGGTCCGCGCGGAGCCGACCTTCTTCCAAAATGCTCCCCGTACGAGGTGGGAAGCGCCTCCTAATCGCTTTCAGCCACGCCGATACGATATTTGTGGACTCCTCTCGCTCAGGTCTGTTTTCTACCCCAAAATCACAAGTAGCGACCGGGGTAGAAATCGTGTATGATGAATTGATTGATATCGGCCCGACCGAGCGCCGCCACATCCAGGACCTGGAGAAAGCTTGGGCGTCCTACGGGCCGGCCCTCCGACAACGGTCGTCGCTCGACGGCGGCATGCAATGGAAGGTGGTCAACGGGGCCGCCTACCTGGCCCGCTACCGTCAGGACCCCGAGACCGGCAAGAAGAAATTCACCTCGCTCGGCCGGCGCGCGCCGGAGACCGAGCGCACCTACGACGATTTCATGAAGCGCCGTGAGGCGGCCAAGCAGACGGTGACGTCGATGCGGGACGGCATTCTCACGGCTGGACGCGTTGCCAAGGCCTACCGCTTGGCGCACGTGCCGACGAAGATGGCGCGCATTCTGCGCGCGCTGTGGGCGCGTCCGCTCGCAGAGGACGTGACGGTGTTCGGCGGCACCGCCTTGCGCGCCTACGAATTCGCCGCTGGCGCGCTGGTGCCGGGCGATCTGGCGGACGAGGACCGGCTCATCTTGTTGGCGCTGCGGTCTGATCTGAACCACCAGGACATCGCAGGGGTGTACAAGGCCGTGACACTTGACCATGCAGCCATCACCAAGGAGCGATACCGGACGATCTTCCGGACGTCCGGCTGGCCGCCCGTTGAGGTTTGGCACCCGGACCAGCTGCTGTCCGCCTTGAAGACCAGGGGCAGGCTCAAGTGCTCCAGGAAGCGATCGGTGCCAAGCCGCACGTCGGTCTCACGGTCGCGCGGGATGCCGAACCCCTCGAACTTCGGACGCTCGATCCCAGGGCCTACGCGATCGCCTCACACGTTCTGTCATCGGAGCCGGACGACGTGTGGTCCGGACGGACAAGATGCGCTTCAGACCTCCTGTCGCGCATGAATCTCGCCTTCGAGCCCGAGCAGGAGGACGTTTTGCCGGAGCTAACCACTGGCGATTCGATCGATTCTCCAAGGATTTAAGCGGCGCCAGCTAAGTGACTCAAAATTCTGCATTTTTCGACTCGGGACTTGCAGGATCCCGAGTCATCTTGCGCGCGCAATCGGGAATTGGAGGCCACAATGAGCACGTAGCCTACAAAAGCGAAGGCGGCCCGCAGGAACGGACCGCCTCGCCGTAATGGTCGTCCCCACGGAGGGGAGCGGAGCCACAGCACTAGCGCTTCGATTCTCCCTCACACCGCGGCATGGCGCAAGCGCCAAGTCTCGGACTGGGCGCGCCACCTCCCACATCGTTGAGCTGTTGCACGCCGGACCTGTCCGGCGAATGGGATCGCATTGCCGTACCGGGTCATGATCGAGCAGCCTGTACCGACTTCGTCGTTCTGGAGACCGCCGGGAGCCTCGGTCGCGACGCGGATTCCGTCTCGGCGGTCTCGCTTCTCGGCGCGCTCTTCCATCGTCGGCGGTGCCGAACCTCGGCGCATCTACTGTGAGGGCGGCCTAGAGGAGCAGGCCGCGTACGTGTTTTGCACCCACCGCGACGTTGCCGACGTCCGCGAGCAGCCAACTCCGGTCTGCTACGTGGACGAGCACGGTAAGGCCAGCAGGCATACGTTCGACTTCCTGCTGCTGATGAAGGATGGCCGCAAGATTGCGGTCGCGATCAAACCGGCCAAGTTCAAGAAGAAGTGGTGGCCGATCATTCGCTGCATCGCCGAACAAATGTCGCGCAGCTTTGCCGACGCGGCCGTCCTGATGACCGAGGAAGACCTGCATCCGGACCTGGTCCACAACGGCAGACTGATCCATGCAGTGCGTCGCGACCCGCCCGGAGCGCCGGACGACCGCATGCGCGAGCTGGTCGGCGACCTCAAAGGCAGCGTCCGGATCGGAGAACTCGTCCGTTATAGCGGCCTCGAAGGACGGGGCTTCCGCGCAATCGTCCGCCTGATCGGCGACGGCGAGCTCGATATCGACGGCGGACGCATCGGCTATGACACGACGATCTTCCGACCGGACAGGGAGAAGGCGCGATGATCCCGGCCGCGGCGCCGCCGCTTCCGCCACCGCGATCGCCAGAGATACTGCCCGTGCGCATAGGGCCGTTCGACCGCGTGATTATAGGCGGCATTCCCTTCGGCAACGCCAAGCCTAGCGGCGACGACAGCGGCAGTTATCTCTTGTCGCGTCTCGATGTCAGTCCGCCGCTTTCTGAGACTTTCACCCAAGCGCGCCTGCAGCAGGAGCGCGACAAACCCGGATACAGGTTCGACCGCGGGTGGTTCGCCCCCGAAAAGGCCGGCACGCGCGAGCGCACCAGCATCGAGCGGCTCGCCGACCTCGCTGACGACGAACTGCCCGCGGTCATGTGGAAGCTTGAATGGGTCTCACGCTTCCTGGTGCGTGAAGCGAACGGCCAGGCGGTGCGTGCATCCGGCCGCAAGGTCAGCCGCTCTGACGACGTCATGGAAGAACTGATCCCTGAAATCGAGGCGGAGAGCGCCGAACTCGATATCGCAAAATCGCGCAAGCCTGGACGCGGCAAAAGAAAAGCCCGAGCAGGCACCAAAGGACCGCCGCCGACCAATGCACCCTGCGTCCGCATCTGGCGCGACTGGATCGTCACCTACGAAAACGCCGGCCTCAATCCGTGCGTGCTCCGCAACAATAAGGGCGGAAATCGCGACCGTAGGATCAGCATTAAGATTGCTCTGTTGATGTGGAAGCACGCGGTCCGCTACGCGGCGCTGAACCGCCCCAAGAAAAAGCACCTTTACAAGGACCTCTGCGACGAGATCGATACGCTGCCGGAGAACGCCCAAGCGGTCGCCGCAAATGCCGCAGCGATTGCAAGAGGCAAAGAGGGACCGACCAAGCTGCCGTTGCCGCATCCGAGCGACAAGGCGTTCTTCAACGTCATCAATAAGCTCGACAGGTACGACGTTTATGCCGGCCGTTATGGCGTCCTCGCCGCCAAGCGCAAGTTCGCCATGGTGGCCGCCGGCCTCGACGTAACGAGGCCGGGACAGCGCGTCGAAATCGACGAGTGGCAGGTCAGCCTCATGGTCCTGCTCATTGACGCAGGTCTGTGGGAATACCTCAGCCCAGAACAGCAGGCACAGATCGAACGGGGCCGCATGTGGATCTGCGCCGCCATCGACTGCGCCACACGCTGCATTGTGGGCATGAGGCTCGCCCCCACCCCGTCCGCGGCCAATGCGATCGCAACACTCCGCATGATAGTCAGCGACAAGAGCGCTTATGCCTCGGCGGCAGGAGCCGTCACGCTATGGGACATGCGATGCTCCCCCGAACAAATTGCATCCGACAGTGGCTCATCTTTCATCGCCGATGCGACGCAGTCCGTGATCATCGATCTTAGCGGGTCGCCCAAAATCCCGCCCATCGATCTCACCCACCACCGCGGCCGCATCGAGCGCGTGTTTGGCACCGTCCACACAGCACTGATCTCCCGCCTGCATGGCAGAACATTCGAAAACACTGTCGAACTCGGCGACTACAATCCGCAAGCCATGGCCAACCTAGACGTCGACGAGCTCGCAGTCGTCTTGGTCCGTTTTGTGGTCGATGCTTACCACAACATGCCACACGAGGGCCTGGGCGGCGAGACGCCACGAAATGCCTGGCGGCGCCTCACCAAGGCGTTCCACGTCAACGAGCCGCCGGATCGCGACAAGATGCGCGCAATCTTCGGAATCAAGAAAACCTACAAAATCCGCGCCGGCGGCATCCACATGCTCGGCCTCAACTACAACTCAGAGCATCTCGAAGTTCATCGCCGGCACGTCGGCAGCGGCGTCGAGGTTGACGTCCGCGTCGACGCAGAAGACATCGGCGCTATCTCGGTTCGCGTCGGCAAAGACTGGCTCACCGTGCCGTGCGTGCACGGCGGTTTCGACCGCGTCCGGCTAAGCGACTGGATCGCCACATTGGCTGACATCGGCCGCCGCTTCGCACGCGAAGCTAAGGTCGCCGAGCCGGCCGTCCGCGAGGCGCTCCGAGCCATCCAGCAGGTCTCGGCAAACGGGATCGCGCGCTCCGGCATCGGCGCGCGGATTGACACGGTCGCGGAGATAGAGCGCGCCGAACGCGATCTCGCCATCAGCTTCACTTGGGCCAAACCGGATCCCCAAATCTCCAGCACCGGCGCAGGCCTGTTCGACAACCTCGTTCCGGTAGGCGGCGACGAACCGTCGGCGAAGGCTGCACCCCAGATCGCACCCGATGACGAGGCCTCGCCGTCCCCCACCAAACCGGCAGACCGCAGCGCGCCCGCCCGAAAATACCGGATGGAGGACTGACCTTGTCCGACGACGACGTCATTCACGACGATCCGCTCGCACGCATCCGCGCGCTGCAGGGTTCTGAAGTGCGGGCAAGGCTCGACCGTATGGAGCGCGTCAAGGCGCGCTTCCTGCGCTTGAACCGCGACGACAAGCTCGCGACCGAGTTCCAGGAAGTGCTAAACGAACTGACCCTACGCGCCGACCCGAAGGTGCCGGAAGGTCCGGGCAACCGCCGCGAAGGCCGCGCCATCATGCTGGTCGGAGAGTCCGGTGCAGGCAAGTCGCTATCGCTCAAGCGGCTCATCGGACGCCACCCGGCGTTTCCGGGATACATGGTTCCCTATTCGGGATGCGCCGCCGTTTACGTTCGCGTGCCGTCGTTTTGTACGCCAAAAGCGTTCGGACGCATCACTCTGGGAGAACTGGGACTGCCGATCAAAGGCAATCCGCCCGCCCACATCGTATGGGAGAAGATCTACCGGCGCATCGAAAGGCGCCGCAAGGTTGTGGTCCACTTCGACGAGATTCACAATGTGACCAGATATGCGAACGAGGAGGAAATCGACGACATCCGCAACATGATCAAGACACTGCTTGTGTCGCCTACATGGCCGATCATCGTCGTCCTCAGCGGCCTGCCGGAAATCGTCGCCCTTACGCAGCCTGTCGACGAAATCAGGCGCCGCACCCGGCATTTCGAGTTTCCATCGCTCGTCCTGCCGGATGACATCGAGGTAATGGAGGAAGCGATTGCGGATTTTGCCAGCGTCGCTGAGCTGCCCCTGCAAAACACCGTGCTCGATGCACTCATTCCCAGGCTCATCCATGCGGGCCTCTATCAGGTCGGCACCTCGATCGAGTTAGCCCAAAAGGCGATCTGCTTGGCCCTGGAGTATGGGGCGGACGGCCTAACCAGGCAGCACTTCGCCGAGGCCTTCGCGGTGCATACCGGATGCCTCGCCAGCGAAAACCCCTTCACGATGCCGAACTGGGCCGACATCGACTGCACCGCAGTGCTCGGCCGGCGGACCGAAGAAATCGATGAGGACAGCGAGGACGGCGGCAGGTCTGACCGCGGAGCCGGCAAAGGAAAACGGTCTAAGGGAAAGCGCGGGGGCCGCCGTTGAGCTACCTCGATCCTGTCTTGCCGATCGCGCCCGACGAATGCCCGACCAGTTACGTCTCGCGGCTCGCGGTCGCGCACTTCGAGCAGTCCGCCCAGGAGTTCTGCACCCTGGTCGGGGTGCCATTTCGCGGCATCGTCGCCGGCCGCGCCGACGCCTTCCAGGCGCTAGCCGAACTCACAAGGATCCCGGCCGCAGAACTCGCCCGCAATGCCATTCGGACGGACGAGGCTGGCACCACACTGCGCGGCGAGAGGCTGTTGCGCCTCAACATCCGGCGCTCTCAGGTGTTCGTCTGTCCCGAATGTCTTCAGGGCGACATCGCCACCTCGCGGAGCCCGCCCAAGCAGGCCGTATACGGCCGCATCATATGGCGGCTCGCGGCCGTCCATACGTGTCCGATGCACGACGTCGCGCTCGCCGAAATCGCCCACGCAGACGTCACCACGATGTACGACTTTGCGGCGCTGGTAGCGCCGGCGCTGGCCAACCTGCCCCGGCTGGTCGCAGACGCCGTTCGGCGGCCTGCCGCAGGACTCGAACGCTACGTCGCTGAACGGCTCCAAGGCACGTCCGGACGACCAGCGTTACTCGATAGCCTCGACCTTTTCGCCGCCATCAAAACCTGCGAGATGTTCGGCGCCGCAGCGCTCTACAGCCGAAAACATAACCTGAAAGCGCTAACGCCTGAGCAATGGCGCGTCTGCGGCGGCAAAGGCTTCGACATCGTCCGCGACGGCGAACACGGCATCCGCACGTTCCTCGCCAGGATGAACGCCTCATACCAAGAATCGCGCGTGCCAAACGAAGGGCCGCGCGCACGGTTCGGCAAACTTCACGAATGGCTCACGGCGGTGGGTCAGCAATCCAGCTACCGGCCCATCCGCGATCTTGTCCGGCGCTGCGTCATCGAGACTATGCCGCTCGGCCCGCCGACCAAGCTTTTCGGCACGGTGATCGAGGAACGCCGCGTCCACTCCATCCGGACCGCGTCCCTGGAAACCGGCATGCACCCCATGGGCCTCCGGAAGGCCCTGGAAGCCACCGGCATCATCGACGCCCACCAAAGGCGCCTCCGGGACCACCGCGTCCTTTTCGACTCCGGGAAGGCACGACCAGTCCTGAAGATGCTGAAGGGAGCCATTTCGCTAAAAGAGGCTGAAACCTACACCAACGCTGGACGTGTCCATACGAAGCTCTTGCTCGAACACGGCTTCATCGAGCCGGTGCTCGGCCACGCCGCCAAGAAGCTGAAGACGCTCTTGTTCGCACCGGCGGAGCTCGACGGGTTCTTGGACAGGCTGCTCGCGGGCGCCGAGCCGGTCACCAAGGCGCCCGCCGGCATGATGGGCATCGCCAAGACCGCCAAACGCGTGAACTGCAGCGCGATAGCGATCGTCCGCGGCGTGCTGGACGGCAAGATCAGAAGACGCGCCAGGCTTGATGGCGAGCGCGGTTACACAGCCCTGTTGGTCGACCTCGCCGAAGTCCGCCAATACGTCAGAAAGCCCGCACCGGACGGGCTCACCCTCGAAGCCGTGATGGTTGAAATGAGCACTTTCCACGGCGTTGTCCGTGCGCTCATCGACAACGGCAATCTGCCGACCTACCGCGCCATCAATTCGGTCAACAACGCAGCCGTCAGGCTCGTCGCCAGAAAAGATCTGGTGGCCTTCCGGTCAAAGTACGTCCAACTCGCCGAGCTGGCCGAGAGCGCGGGGCAGCATCCACGTGCGGTGCGGGCCGCACTGAGACGAAAAGGCATCGAGCCGGCGCCGGAGTTGCCAAAGGCTACGTACAAAGCCCTCTTCTACAGGAGGGCGGAGGTCGAAAGGTAAGCCGCCTATCCGTGCCTCCAGCAGCCCTCGCTATGCCGAGGGCTTTTTGTGCCCAGATCCGCCGATCTGGGCACCCTGCGGGTGTGATATGGTTCCATTTGCGGAGTTCGTCGAGGACGTGTCTAGTGAAACTCGAATGGAATCAGGGCGGCAAAACGCCGAATGCGGAAAATCAATGGATCGCCTGACATCCAGTAAGCTTAACGCTGGCGCTCCGCAAAGGCGCCAGCGTTTTCGTTTTGCATGTTTTGAAATTCCAAGCGTACGCGCCACACCTCGGGGACGAACCATGAAAGCTTCTGAAGGACCAAAGTTCGCGTGATTAAGCGGCAACGCACGAAGAAATGCGTCGAAGGAAAACCATTAGCTTCGGGGATATTTGATACTAACCGCCGGCAGCCGGCTGAATAATAATTAGCTGAGCATTAAAGTTTTTTGTGGCTTCGTCTGCCAGTTCCCGCAGCAGCATCTGCTCTTCGGTTAGTCGGCGCGACGAGCGCAACGGCACTCCGTCTCGCGAGACTACAGAATCGTGAATCTCAGTCACGTAAGTGAGATAGCCAGACTGAGATTCACGTTCCTCGATGCGATCTCTAGCTCGAGCGACTGCCGATTTTTGCCTGCTTGACATTTCAGTCAATTTTGTACGCAACGGCCGCACGTCGTCCGAAAGCATGGTGACTATCGTCTGAGCCACCTCGCGCGCGCCAACGAAATCGATTTTCTTAGGTTCAGAACAGAGCCATGCTCTAGCTCCATCGAAGGCAACATGATGACTTTCATCGTCCAGCGAACCTATATCGCCAGGCCGCAAGAAAATAGATCGATCAGCGACCCTATTCTGGCTCCAAGCATGGTTTATTTCGTCCAAAAGATGAAATTGAGGAGCCGCGTAAAAAACAAGGTCTTCATCTTCATCTAATGCAAGGAGCATTTCATGTTGATTGGATTTTTTCGCTTCGGTAATTGCAAAACGATAGAATGGTATCGCCAATGGCAACCCATATTCGCTTATTTCTCGTGCGTTGGGACGCACCATACAGTGTGACCTCTTAAATTGAAGGTATATCGCCAAACCGGGCTGATCCAATTTCACGTCGTACCCGCCACCAGCCTTACCCTCCTCAATCAAACTCGGAAAAAGCGGCGCAGCGGCCAAGGGGGCCCAACCAACAATTTCGTTGGTCAACGCAAAACCATAAGAAAATTCTGAAATTTCAGGGGTCACTTGAATGCCGATTCAATAAAATTTCTCGATTACCGCAACCAGTTGGTTTGATGAGCGCACGGTCAAACAAACTACAGAAGGCCCTGCGCCACCTGTATCTCGTGCCGCTCGTTTCCGACCAGCACCGAGATCGTATAGGTCTTGTTGCCGTCGGCGCTGACCAGCGGCGCGATGTGAAGCTGGCCGCCATACCATTCGCCCGGCATCAGCGTGTTGTCCTTGATGACCGCCTGCTCCAGCACGGCGAGATTGCGCTGGCCGGCTTCGATCGTATTCGAGATCATCGCCGAGTTCTGCGCGTTCGCGTTCGACTGCGCGATCGCCGCCGCGGTCGGGCTGTAGCCGGTGGTGTGCACCTGATAGCTGCCGCGCGGCGTGTAGACCGTCGAATTGGCGTTGTAATAGCCCGCGCGCGAGGCGCTGTAGGAGTTCGCCCCGGCGGACAGGCCGGTGGCGACGGCGGCGAACACCTGCCGCGTCTTTTCTTCCTGCACCAGCTTTTCGTAGGTGATGACTTCTAGCGGCGTGGCTTCGCCGTTGACGACCTGCGTCACCTGCACGCCCGAGACCAGAAAGTTCTGCGGCTGCTGCGACAGGTTGTTGATGCCGACGACGAATACCGGCCGTCCGCCCGACTGGAATTGACGCGCCGCCGGCCGCGCGATGACGATCGAGTTCTTCTTTTTTGAAACCAGCGCGGCCTGGCCGTCGCGGATGATGGATTCCTGGCCCTGCTGGGCACGAAACTGAACGGTTTCTCCGGTGACGCAGCCCGCACATGACAAGGCTGCCACCGCCGCAAGAACGATACGCATTACTGCCCCTCCCCCAAGGTGGGCATACTGTTGCGAAAATCCGGCCCGGTTGCAACCTGCAATCGTGGGGCCGGTATCCCGTCATCCCCGCGCCCCATTCGCCCGTCACACTCGCCGCATGAACGCGCCGATCACTCACCCTTTCCCCTGGAATTACGACCGCGCCGAGACCATTGCCGATGGCGTCGTGCACATCCTCGGCATCGCGCTGGCCATTGCCGGCGCGGCGGTGCTGCTCGTCATCGCCGTGCGCCACGCCGACGTCTCGCAGGTCACCGCGGTGGCGATCTATCTCGCCGGGCTGATCGCGATGATCGGCTTTTCCGCCGCCTACAACATGTGGCCGCTGTCGCCGGTGAAATGGTGGCTGCGACGCTTCGACCATTCGGCGATCTATGTGCTGATCGCCGCGACCTACACCGCCTTCGTGCTGCCGATCACCGCGCAATCGGGCGGCGCGGCGCCGCTCGCCATCCTCATCGTGCAGTGGCTCGCCGCCGCCATCGGCATCGCGCTCAAGCTCGCCTTCCCCGGCCGCTTCGACCGCGCCGCCATCGCGCTCTATCTCGTCATGGGCTGGAGCGGCCTGTCGGTGATCGGCCCGGTCGCCGCGGCGCTGGAGCCGGTGACCTTGGCGCTGATCGTCGCCGGCGGCGTCCTGTATTCTGCCGGCGTCATTTTCCATGTCTGGCGCAGCCTGCGGTTTCAGAACGCGATCTGGCACGGCTTCGTGCTGGCCGCCGCGGTGTGCCACTACGGCGCGGTGCTCACCTCGGTGGCGTGAGCCGCGCCGTTGCGGCTATAGTGGCGGCATCATGAGACTCGCCATCGCCGCCCTTGCCGCCAGCCTGATTGCCGCCTTGCTGATCGCCGCGCCGCCCGCCCTCGCCGCGGCGCAGGACGCGCCGACCACCGTGACGAAGCCCGTCAGGAAGCAGGTGGCGAAACGCGTGCCGAAGGGCGTCGGCTTCCTGCCCGGCTATCGCACGCCGGAACAAATCGAGCGCGACCGGCAGAAGGAAATCCAGCGCGAGCGCCGCGCTTATTACCGCGCCGGCGGCGCGCGCATCGCCTACTGGCGCTATCCGCAGCCGCAGTTCTACCGCGGCCGCTGGAACGGCGGCGATTTCGGCCCGTGCTGGACGCACACGCCGATCGGCTATCAGTGGAATTGCGGACGCTAGCGGCCGTTACGCCGCCTCTTCGACGACGCGGTTGCGGCCGTCGCGCTTGGCGCGGTACAGCGCCTGGTCGGCGCGCTTGAGCATCGCCGCGGCGGTGTCGCCATTGGCGCCGAGCGCCGCGATGCCGATCGACAAGGTGACGTCGAGGTGCTTGGCGCCCTGCTGGATCGAGAAGGCCTCGCCGGCAATGCGGCGGCGGATGCGCTCGGCCACCATGCCGGCGACCGCCAGATCCGTTTCCGGCATGACGATGACGAACTCCTCGCCGCCATAGCGGCAGGCCAGATCGATGTTGCGGATCGCCTTGCGGATGCGCACCGCGAATTCGCGCAGCACATCGTCGCCGGCGTCGTGGCCGTGGTTGTCGTTGACCGACTTGAAGAAGTCGATGTCGAGGATCAGCACCGACAGCGGCTTGCCGCGCTGCGCCGCCTGCTCGGTGAGCGCGCCGAGATGGGTTTCCATGTAGCGGCGGTTATGCAGCCCGGTCAGCGCATCGGTGACCGCCATCTCGATCGAGGCGACGAAGGTGTCGCGCAGGCGGTCGGTGTAGCGCTTGCGCTTCACCTGCGTGCGCACGCGCGCCAGCATCTCGTTCTTGTCGACCGGCCGGACCAGATAGTCGTTGATGCCGATCTCGAGGCCGCGGACCAGCCGCGCATTGTTGTCCGGCTCGGCGATGGCGAGGATCGGCAGCGCGCGGGTGCGCTCGAGCGAGCGCACCTGGCTGCACAGCCGCAGGCCGTCGAAATCCTTGAGGCCGAGCGACACGATCATCAGTTCGTAATCGCCCTCGGCGGCGCGGAACAGCGCCTCTTTCGGATCGGACTGCACATCGACCGTGTGTTCCGCACCGAGCGTCTGGGCGATGCGCTCGTAGGAAGACTGGCGATCGTCGACGATGAGGATCTTGCCGTTGCGGCCGCTGTCAGCGACCGACTCGCGCTCGGCGCTCTGGATGCCGATCTCCCGCGAGGTCAGCGCGCGCATGCGCAGCTCGTCGGTCACCATCTTCAGGCGGGCCAGCGAGCGCACGCGCGAAATCAGCGCGACGTCGCTCACCGGCTTGGTGAGGAAATCGTCGGCCCCGGCTTCCAGACCCTTGACGCGGTCGGACGGCTGGTCGAGCGCGGTCACCATCACGACGGGGATGTGATGGGTCAGCGGATTGGATTTGAGCCGGCGGCAGACCTCGAAGCCATCCATGTCCGGCATCATGACGTCGAGCAGCACGATGTCGCATTCGGCGCGGTCGCACAGCGCCAGCGCTTCGGCGCCCGAATAGGCGCTGGCGACGTCGAAGTATTCGGCGGACAGCCGCGCCTCCAGCAGCTTCACATTGGCCGGAATGTCATCGACAACGAGCACGCGGGCAGTCATTACAAATTTCCTTCCAGGCAAAGCCTCAAATCAGGCAGGCCCCAGAAACTGACGAACGGTCTCGATGAACTTGCCCACCGAGATCGGTTTGGAGAGATAGGCCTCGCAGCCGCCCTCGCGAATGCGCTCCTCGTCGCCCTTCATGGCGAAGGCGGTCACGGCGACCACCGGGATCGCCTTGAGCTCGGCGTCGTCCTTGAGCCACTTGGTGACCTCGAGCCCCGACACTTCCGGTAGCTGGATATCCATCAGGATCAGATCCGGCCGGTGCTTGCGGGCGAGATCGAGCGCGTCGATGCCGCTGCGGGTGCCGACGACGTCATAACCGTGCGCTTCCAAGAGATCGTGGAAGAGCTTCATGTTGAGTTCGTTGTCCTCGACGATCAGGACGGTCTTCGCCATGGTCCGCCCCGTTGTCCCCAGGAACTGCCTCCCCTGACGCGGCGGCGTCCGAAGCTGGGCCGGCGTGGGGTATGATCGGTTTAGACGTTAGTCGCGATTTCTTACGGAAAGGCAAATTCGTTCAGTGAAAGCGCCCCGCCCCATGCCTCTCGAGGCCGCCGAAGCGCTGGCGATTCAAGCACTTGGCTTCATCGCCGAGGATGCGGAACGGTTAACCAGGTTCTTCGGTGTCACCGGCCTCGACCCGTCCGGGATTCGCGACCAGATCGGCGAGCCGGGGTTCCTCGCCGGCGTGCTCGCCTACCTCGCCTCGGACGAGCAGACCGCCGGCGAATTCATCGCCCATGCCGGTTGCGCGCCGGACGACATCTTCCGCGCCCACATCGCACTCGGCGGCCAGCCCTGGGAGCGCGAGATTCCGTGACCGCCTTCTGCCGCGATTGTCTCAAGGACGCGGCCGATACGGCAAAACGCTGCGCGGCCTGCGGCTCGCCGCGACTCATCCGCCATGCCGAGCTGGCGAGCCTGACCATCGCCCATATCGATTGCGACGCGTTTTACGCGACCATCGAAAAGCGCGACGATCCCTCGCTCGCCGACAAGCCGCTGATCGTCGGCGGCGGCAAGCGCGGCGTGGTCTCGACCTGCTGCTACATCGCCCGCACCTACGGCGTGCGCTCCGCGATGCCGATGTTCAAGGCGCTGGAGCTCTGCCCCAAGGCGACCGTGGTCAAGCCGGACATCCGCAAATACAGCGAGGTCGGGCGCCAGGTGCGCGCGGCGATGCACGCGCTGACGCCGCAGGTCGAGCCCCTGTCGATCGACGAGGCCTTCCTCGATCTCACCGGCACCGAGCGCCTGCACGGCATGAGCGCGGCCAAGGTGCTGGCGAAGCTGGCGCGCGACGTCGAGCGCGACATCGGCGTCACGGTGTCGATCGGCCTCTCCGCAAACAAGTTCCTCGCCAAGATCGCCTCCGACCTCGACAAGCCGCGCGGCTTTGCCGTGATCGGCCAGAGCGAGGCCCTCGCCTTCCTCGCCCCTCGCCCGGTCGGCTTCATCTACGGCGTCGGCGCGGTGAGCGCCGCCAAGCTCGCCCATGACGGCTTCCGCCTGATCGGCGACCTGCAGCGCGCCGACGAGCACGACCTGATGCGCCGCTACGGCGAGGAAGGCCAGCGGCTGTGGCGGCTGGCGCACGGCATCGACACGCGCAAGGTGGATCCGGAGCGCGACACCAAGAGCGTCTCGTCCGAGACCACGTTCAACACCGACATCAGCGACTTCCGCCCGCTGGAGCAGACCTTGTGGGAACTGACCGAGAAGGTGTCGGCGCGCCTCAAGGCGGCCGGGCTCGCCGGCTCGACGGTGACGCTCAAGCTCAAGACCGCCGACTTCAAGACCCGCACCCGGGCGCGCTCCCTGGCCGCGCCGACGCAGCTTGCCGGCCGTATCTTCGCCGAGGGCCGCGACATGCTCAAAAACGAGATCGGCGCGACGCGCTTCCGGCTCATCGGCATCGGCGTCAGCCATCTCGTCGAGTCGGACGGCGAGGATCTGTCGGACCTGCTCGACCGGCGCGGCGCGCTGGCCGAGCATGCGATCGACAAATTGCGCGAAAAGTTCGGCAAGGCCGCGGTGGTCAAGGGACTGGCGATCGAGGAGGAGTAACGGCTCACTTGTCCCGGGCGCGGCGCAGCGTGGAGCGAAGCGTAACGGTGCGCCGCAGAACCGGGACCACCCCAGGCTCAGAATTCGCGAAGGTCCCGGCTCTGCAATGCACCGCTACGCGCTGCATTGCGCCCGGGACAAGTGCCCTCACTTGCACGCCTTCGCCTTCTTCATCTCCAGCGAGCTCATCTCGCCCTTGATGGTGAAGTCGTTGTAGTCGAGCGTTAGCGACCGCGAGATGCCGTTCTCGTACAGCTCGAAGGCGATGGCATAGACCGGAGTCTGCTCGCCCGTGCGCTCGTCGTCGGCGCCCTTCTTGTCGAAGTAGCTCACGGTCACCGGCCAGCGCAGCATGCCGGCCATGGACGGCTCCTTGCCGGTGGCATCGTCCGCCGGCTTCCGCGCCGGATCAATGGCGGCGCCGATCACGGTCAGCGTGTTGTAAACCTTCTCGCCGGTGTCGGAGCCGTCATAGACCGGGAATTCGAGGATGGTCTTGCCGGCATGCGCCGCCTCGACGATGCGGCGCATGTGCTCGGTCGGAAACACGATTTCGGACGGCACGGTGAAGGTCTTTTCCTTCGGCTTCTTGAGCTCGACCTTGACGCCCGAGGCGGTGCGCTCGGCGTTGCCATCGACCGTGTCGGTCACCGTGGCGTTCAGCACGTTCTCCGAGTTGAAGCGGAATTTGGCAGCGTCGGCACTCTCCCAGGTGGAGGAGCGCAGATCGCTCAGGACCGTCTTGCCTTCGCCGGAGTCGAGTTCGGAGACCTGGCGGAATTGCAGATCGTAGCCATCGCAGGCGCTGCCGCCGAAATCGTACAGGATGCGGCCGCGCACCGCCTGGATGCCGCGGCTGCCGCTCGATTTGGCAAGCTTGAGGTCGTACACCGCCCGGTGCAGCGCGAGCGCGACAGGCTTGACCGCCTCGGCCGCCGGCGCCGGCGCTGCGATCGGCGCGGCGCGAACCGGGCTGTCGGTCGGTCCCACGGACAGCGCCACTCCGAAGGCGGCGAGCACCGGCAGCGCGAAGCGGAATATGGTCTGTGTCATGGGCAACCCTGCGAAGAATCCCGCGTATCTGGCGCAATGATAGGGGCAATAAGGAGGCGTGTCTTGGACGCGAGTGTTGGGCCCGAGTGTCGGGTCCAAGCCTTGCGCTCAAAGCCCCCATCGGCCAAGACTTTACGCCAGCTTTCCTAGAACCATGCGACAGACGGAGACGATTCATGACCGGCGCCATCGACAAGAAACTCAGCGATCTCGGCATCACCCTGCCGACGCCGGCGGCGCCGATCGCCAACTATGTCGCGTGCGTGCGCACGGGCAATCTGCTGACCGTCTCGGGCCAGCTCTGCTTCGGCGACGGGGGCAAGCTGGTGGCCGCCGGCCAGCTCGGCGGCGCGGTCTCCATGGAAGACGGCCAGAAGGCGGCGCGGGCCTGCGCCATCAACCTGATCGCCCAGGTCAAGGCCGCTGTCGGCGACCTCGACAAGGTGGTGCGCGTGGTGCGGCTCGGCGGCTTCATCAATTCGGCACCCGGCTACGCCGACGGCCCGAAGGTGATGAACGGCGCGTCCGACCTGATGGTCGAGGTGTTCGGCGACAAGGGCCGCCACGCGCGCTCCACGGTCGGCGTTTCGGCGCTGCCGGCCAATGCCGCGGTGGAAGTCGAAGCCACCTTCGAGGTCGCCTGACGCGCGGGACCGCTCATGCCGGATCTGGACTGGCTCACCGCACGTCCGATCGCCCATCGCGGGCTGCATGACGCCGCGGCCGGCGTCATCGAGAACACGCGGTCGGCGTTCGAAGCAGCCATCGCCGGCAATTATGGCATCGAATGCGACGTCCAGATCAGCGCCGATGGCGAGGCCATGGTGCATCATGACGACGCGCTCGGCCGGCTGACCGAGGGCAATGCCGCCCTCAAGAGCCTCGACGCCGCCGCCCTGAAGCAGGTCCGCTTCAAGGCGACGGCGGACCTGATGATGACCCTGCCCGATCTTTGCGATCTGGTCGGCGGGCGCGTGCCTCTGGTCGTTGAAATCAAGAGCCGGTTCGACGGCGACCTTCGGCTGGCGCGGCGGGTCGCGGAAGTGCTCGGCCGGTACAAGGGATCGGCCGCGGCCATGTCGTTCGATCCCGCGCCGGTCGTGGCGCTGCGCGACATGGCCCCGGCGCTCACGCGGGGCATTGTCGCCGAGCGCCATTACGATCATGCCGAATGGGCCGCGCTGCCGGCGGCCACGAAACGCAACCTCGCCTTCCTGCTTCACGCCCCGCGGACCCGGCCGCATTTCATCGCCTGGTCGGTCAGGGACCTGCCGTCGCCGGCGCCGCTGGTCGCGCGCCATGTGTTCGGCCTGCCGCTCCTGACATGGACCGTGCGCAGCGCCGAGGATCGGGCCAGGGCCGCGCGCCATGCCGACCAGATCATTTTCGAAGGCTTTCGGGCGTCTTGAAGCGGCGGCCGCCGGAACCATCTTTCCGGCAGGATGGTTATTCACCCATGCGCTTTGCCCGGATACTGACAGCCACTTTCGCATTGGCCTTTGCCACGGCCGTGGCCGCCCCCGCTCTTCCGGCGGCGGCACAGTCGTCGCAGCAGGTCATGAAGTCGAAGAAGAAACCCGTCAAACGGCCCGTGCGGTCGGCGCCGCGCCAGATCGCCTGCACCGAATTCGGCTGCCACCCGATACCGCCGAATTGCCGTCCGCAAACCGGCTACCGCTGGGACGGCATGCCAAGCGGTTACGACGTCGTGGTCTGCCGCTGACCCGCATCCTGCGCGGCGGCTGCCCAGCCTCTCGTAATCGTGTCGGCGGCCACCATGACTTGCGGCTAGGATAGCTGCCTCAGGACACCCGCGAGGCTAACGATCACATGATGCGAGCTTGGACCCTTCTCCGCCGAACCACGGTGGTCGCCGCCATGGTACTGGTCGTGGCGCTGCCGGGCGCCGGCCAGGCGCAACCCAACCCGGTGCCGAAGCCCAAGGCTCCACACGTGGCGCCGAGGGCGGCCGCGCCGCAAGCGCCGATTATCTGCACCAAGCGCGGCTGCAACCCGCTGCCGCCAAACTGCCACGCGGAACGCGAAGAGACATGGGAAGGACCGACGGGCTACCAGATGATCGTGTGCCCGTAACGCGAGGGGCCGACGCTCCACCATCGGCCTCCGACGCGCCGCAGCCTTTCCACAGCACCCGCCTGAAGTCCTGAATTGTCCCCATGAGCGACGACGAAATCCGCATCCGCATGGTGCAGAGCCTCGCCGAGATTTCTGCCGAGGAATGGGATACTTGCGCCGGGCAGCGGCCGCCGGAAGCGCCCGGCTTGTCCACAGGCGGGATAACTTCTCCACAGGCCACCAGGGCGATCCACAGTCCGGGTGGGGAAATCCGGGCTCCTGATGTGGATGATGAGGACGACTTATCCCCAGAATTATCCACACGAGGACAATGGAATAACCCATTCGTTTCTCACGCTTTTCTCTCGGCCCTTGAACAGACCTCCTGCGTCGGAGGGCGGACCGGCTGGATGCCGCGCTACCTGCTGGCGGAGAGCGCCAGCGGCACCTTGCTCGGCGCGGCGCCCTGCTACGCGAAGACACATTCGCGCGGCGAATACGTTTTCGATCAGGGCTGGGCCGACGCCTTCGAACGCGCAGGCGGCGCCTATTATCCCAAGCTCCAGGTGTCGGCGCCGTTCACGCCGGTGACGGGCCCTCGCCTGCTCGCCCGCCCCGGACCGGGCGCCGCCGGCATTCGCGACGTGCTGGCCGAGGCGCTCGCCAAACTGACGGACGCGAACGACCTGTCGTCGGCCCACGTCACTTTTTGCACCAAACCGGAATGGGACCTGCTCGGCGAGCGCGGCTACCTGCAGCGCACCGACCAGCAGTTCCATTTCGAGAACAAGGGCTATGGCGGCTTCGAGGACTTTCTCGGCGAACTGTCCTCGCGCAAGCGCAAGACCATCCGCCGCGAGCGCAAGGAAGCCCTGGAGCCCGGCATCGATATCGTGTGCCTCACCGGCCCCGACCTGACCGAAGCGGTCTGGGATGCCTTCTTCGCCTTCTACATGGACACCGGCTCGCGCAAATGGGGCAGCCCGTACCTCACGCGCGCGTTCTTTTCGCGCATCGGCCAGACCATGGCGGACCGCGTCGTGCTGATCATGGCGAGGCGCGGCGGGCGCTATATCGCGGGCGCCATCAACTTCGTCGGCGGCGACACGCTCTATGGCCGCAACTGGGGCGCCATCGAGCACCACCCGTTCCTGCATTTCGAGGTCTGCTACTATCAGGCCATCGACTACGCCATCGCCAAGGGCCTGCGCTGGGTCGAGGCCGGCGCCCAGGGCGAGCACAAGCTGGCGCGCGGCTACCTGCCCCACACCACCTATTCGGCGCATTACATCTCCGATCCGGGGCTGCGCCGCGCCATCGCCGACTATCTCAAGCGCGAACGCGCCTATGTCGAAGCGGCCTCGGAAGAGCTTGCGGCGGCCGCGCCATTCCGCAAGGATTTGGACGAGCAGGAATGAACATCCGTCATTCCGGACGGCGCGTCAGCGCCGATCCGGAATCCAGATGCGAAGTCAGAATACGCCACTGGATTCCGGGTTCGCGCGTTCGGCGCACCCCGGAATGACCAGAATGAAACCGGAGCGCCCCATGCCGAGCTACGATCCCAACAACATCTTCGCCAAGATCCTGCGCGGCGAGTTGCCCTGTCACCAGGTCTATGAGGACGACAAGGCGCTGGCGTTCCTCGACATTATGCCGCGGGCGCCGGGTCACACGCTGGTGCTGCCGAAGGCGGCCGCGCGCAATCTGATCGACTGCCCGGCCGACGACCTCGCCCATGTCGCCAAGGTGGCGCAGAAGATCGCGCAGGCGGCGATGAAGACGCTCGGGGCCGACGGCGTCACGGTGCAGCAGTTCAACGAGAGCGCCGGCGGCCAGGTGGTGTTTCACCTCCACGTCCACGTCATCCCGCGCAAGACCGGCGTGCCGATGAAGCCGCCCGCGGCGGAAAAGGAAAAGCCGGAGTTGCTGGCGGAGATGGCCAGGAAACTCGCGGCGGCGCTCGCCTGACGTTTCAGGGCGCGAAAAAATAGCCGCCGGCCAGCAGCACCGCTTCGCCGACCAGGACGCCCGCCAGCGGCGAGCGGCGGATGAGCAGAAAAGCGGCGAAGCCGATCACCACGGCTCCGATGCGCACGCCGAGCGGAATGGTCGCCAGCGAGCCGCTGGCGAATACGACGAGCTTGGCCACCACGCCGGCGAGGATCGCGGTCGCCACCGCCCGCGACCACAGCACAATCTCGGATTGTTCGTTCAGCCCGCGCGCCAGAACGAGGCCGACCAGACGCCAGGCCTCGTTGGGCAGAAAGCCGACGAGCATGAGAACGACATAGGGCCAGAGGTCCGCGCTCATATGTCCGCCCTCGCCGGCTTCCTGCGAATGCGGCTCACCAGATAAGCGATGGTGCCGCCGCCGACGCCCGCCCACAGGAGATCGAATTCGATCTGCATGGCGGCGAATGCGGCGCCGCCGACGAGGCCGAGCCCGAGCGCGAGACGATCAAGCATCGTCACCGCGCTGCGCGCCGTCGAAATCAAAAACGAGATCGGGGTGATGAACAACAGTGCGGCCGCAAACAAGGACGGCAACCCGGCCGCGAGATAAAAGCCGACAAGGCCGAAGGTCGCCGCGATGCCGGTATAGGTCGACGACAGACCGTTGCAGTAAGCGACGCGATTTTCATGGGCGATGCCGGGCAGGACGCGCAGCGACTCGATCCACATGCTCACCGCGGTGAAATGCGCGGGCAGGATCAGGTCGCTCGTGCGGGTTTCGCGCGTGCGCAACAGCGGCAGCAGCGCCATCACCATCGGAAACAGGCGGATGCCGCTCAGGGTAACGGCAATGGCGACCTCGACCAGCGCCGCCCCGGCGCCGATGCCCGAAATCAGAATCACCTGCGCCGGCCCGGCCCAGACGAACAGCGTGGAGAGCGTCAGCCACAGCGCGGACAGGCCGAAATCATGCGCCAGCGCGCCAATGCCGATATAGGTGCCGGCTATCACCGGAAAGAACACGGAGGTCAGCGCGTGCCTGACGCCGCCGAGATACGCCGCGGATGATGATGGGTAGGACTTGAGAACCGGCATTGGCATCCGGTTTCCCATACGGCCCAGGCGTCCGCAACCGGCAATGCGCGCAGGCCCCTTCGCGGCGCGCAGGCACGTCCTGCCGAATCAAAAGGCCGGGCGCGCGGCCCGGCCTTTCGATTGGTTGCGAGGGCGCCTTACGCCTTCAGGAGCGGCACCTTCGGCACCGAGCCCTTCTTGCCGCCGCCGTCACCGCCGCCATCGCCTTTCGGCTTGTTCGGGCGCGGCTTGGGCGAAGCGCGGCGCTTGGCCTTCGGCTTGACCGCCGGCAGCTTCTCCGGCTTCGGCGTGACCGGGCCGTCGAGGAACTGGAAGCCGAGCTTGTCGCGGCCGTTCTCGTCCTTGTCGACGATGACGCGCACATGGCCGCCGTTCTTGAGATGGCCGAACAGCACCTCATCGGCCAGCGGCTTCTTGATATGCTCCTGGATGACGCGGGCCATCGGCCGCGCGCCCATGAGCTCGTCGTAGCCGTTGGCGATCAGCCAGCGCGACGCCTCGTCCGACAATTCGATGGTGACGTTGCGGTCGCCGAGCTGGGCCTCGAGCTGCAGCACGAACTTCTCGACCACCTGGGCGATGACCGACTGCGGCAGATGGCCGAAGGTGATCGTGGCGTCGAGGCGGTTGCGGAATTCCGGCGTGAACAGCCGGTTGATCGCATCCTGATCCTCGCCTTCCCGCTTGGTGCGCGTGAAGCCGTAGGCGGCCTTGGCCATGTCGGAAGCGCCCGCATTGGTCGTCATGATGAGAATGACGTTGCGGAAATCGACCTGCTTGCCGTTGTGATCGGTGAGCTTGCCGTGATCCATGACCTGCAGCAGCACGTTGAACAGGTCCGGATGCGCCTTCTCGATTTCGTCGAGCAGCAGCACGCAATGCGGATGCTGATCGACGCCGTCGGTGAGCAGGCCGCCCTGGTCGAAGCCGACATAGCCCGGAGGCGCGCCGATCAGCCGCGAGATGGTGTGCCGCTCCATGTATTCGGACATGTCGAAGCGGATCAGCTCGACGCCGAGCGACAGCGACAACTGCTTGGCGACTTCGGTCTTGCCGACGCCGGTCGGGCCCGAGAACAGGTAGCAGCCGATCGGCTTCTCCGGTTCGCGCAAACCCGCGCGGGCGAGCTTGATCGATGCCGACAGCGCCTCGATCGCCTTGTCCTGGCCGTAGACCACGGTCTTGAGCGTCTGCTCGAGATGCTTGAGCACCTCGGCATCGTCCTTCGACACGGTCTTGGGAGGAATGCGGGCCATGGTCGAGATGGTGGTCTCGATTTCCTTGACGCCGATGGTCTTCTTGCGCCGGCTCTCGGGCAGCAGCATCTGCGCCGCGCCGGACTCGTCGATCACGTCGATCGCCTTGTCGGGCAATTTGCGGTCGTGGATGTAGCGCGACGACAGCTCCACCGCCGCCTTGATGGCGTCGTTGGTGTATTTGAGCTTGTGGTATTCCTCGAAATACGGCTTGAGGCCCTTGAGGATCTCGATCGCATCCGGCACCGACGGCTCGTTGACGTCGATCTTCTGGAAGCGGCGCACCAGCGCGCGGTCCTTCTCGAAGTACTGGCGGTACTCCTTGTAGGTGGTCGAGCCGATGCAGCGGATCGAGCCGGACGACAGAGCCGGCTTGAGCAGGTTCGAGGCGTCCATCGCGCCGCCCGACGTCGCGCCGGCGCCGATGACGGTGTGGATTTCGTCGATGAACATGATCGCGCCCGGATAGGCCTCGATCTCCTTGATCACCTGCTTGAGGCGCTCCTCGAAGTCGCCGCGATAGCGCGTGCCGGCCAGCAGCGTGCCCATGTCGAGCGCGAACACGGTGGCGCCCTTGAGCACGTCCGGCACCTCGCCGTGGATGATGCGGCGCGCCAGACCCTCGGCGATCGCGGTCTTGCCGACGCCGGCTTCGCCGACGAACAGCGGGTTGTTCTTGGACCGGCGGCACAGCACTTGAATCGTTCTGCTGATCTCGCTGTCGCGGCCGATCAGCGGATCGATCTTGCCGTCTTTCGCCTTCTTGTTGAGGTTGACGCAGTAAGCCTCCAGCGCGTCGCCCTTCTTCTTGGGCTCGTCGCCGCCACCGCTCTTGGCGTCGGTCTCCTCGTCGGCGCCGCGCACCGGGCGCGGCTCGGTGAGGCCCGGACGCTTGGCGATGCCGTGGCTGATGTAGTTGACGGCATCGTAGCGCGTCATGTCCTGCTCCTGCAGGAAGTACGCGGCGTGGCTCTCGCGCTCGGCGAAGATCGCGACCAGCACGTTGGCGCCCGTCACCTCTTCGCGGCCCGACGACTGAACATGGATCACGGCGCGCTGGATGACGCGCTGGAACCCGGCGGTGGGCTTTGAGTCTTCGCTGCCGTCGGTGATGAGATTCTCGAGTTCCGACTCCAGATAGGACACGAGGCTGCGGCGCAGCTTCTCGAGATCGACATTGCAGGCCCGCATCACCGCGGAAGCGTCCTGATCGTCGATCATGGCCAGCAGGAGATGTTCCAGCGTGGCGTATTCGTGATGCCGCTCATTCGCGAGCGCGAGCGCCCGATGAAGCGATTGTTCCAGGCTGCGGGAGAATGTCGGCATTCAGTGTTCCAGTCCCGTTATGTCGAAGCGTCTGTCGGTCGTATCGGCGAAAGCGTCCCCCACTCCCCGAAGCCTACTTTTTTTCCATCACGCATTGCAAAGGATGCTGATGTTTGCGCGCGAAGTCCATGACCTGCGTCACTTTGGTCTCCGCGACCTCATAGGTATAGACGCCGCACTCGCCCATGCCGTGGTGGTGCACATGCAGCATGATGCGGGTTGCCGCCTCATGATCCTTGCTGAAGAAGCGCTCGATCACGTGGACGACGAACTCCATCGGCGTGTAGTCGTCGTTCAATATAAGGACGCGGTACAGATTTGGCCGCTTGGTCTGCGGCTTCGTCTTGGTGATGACCGCGACGTTCGGCTCGCCGCCCGGCGGTTTGCCCTTGCGGTCGTCGTCAGCCATCCGCACCGATATGCGCGGCTGCATGCCAGCGCTGCGCTCCGGCGCGGCGACAGGCCGGCGAGACAAAGGGTCGAGCGTCACGTTCCTGGTCATGGTCAGTCAGAATTCACGTCCGAGCAAAGCAGTTAGCGGAAAGCCGGTGCGGCGACTTTGGCCCGTCGAGCGTTGCACCCTCGGGACCTGCCGTCACCCCCAAATGCCTCCGTTATTCACCATCATAGGGACCCCGGCGCCGTCCTTCCAAGCCGCGAAATTGTCATTCTACGCAGACGCGCCCGAGGCCTTCCGCTCGGATTTTGCCGTTCCCTGTGCGTCAGATAGCCACTGAACCGCCCTTGGCAAGGCATCCGGGCCCTCACGAACGACAGATTGCGCTCCGATTTCGACGGAATTCGCAGCGGGACAACCGCGCCATTCCGGCGCGATCCTCCCGCGTCCGGCGGGCACGGTGGTATTCCTACAACCGGGCGTTAACGACGACATCTAAGAACTAATCGGCATTCACCGGGTCTGACGCAATGCCGGTTAACCATCGAACCCTTTGACCTGCCGGCGCTTGCGGCCCGGTATCGGCGCCGAGGTTTAGGAACTGTCCCTGTTTTTCGACGCCGCCGTATACGTGCAATTTAACAGCACCGTTTATCGGAACGGGAGAACATAAAGCGCGTCTGGTGGACCGTCATGAAAACGATCTGGAACCGTTTGGCCGACGGGGCGGCGCGCAGTCTGCGCGCCTTTCGCGGCGACCGCCGCGGTAACGTCGCCATCACCTTCGCAATGGCCACGCTGCCGATGGTCGGCGCCGTCGGTTATGCCGTCGATTACAGCCATGCCAACAACGTCAAGGCCGCGATGCAGGCCGCGCTCGACTCGACCGCGCTGATGCTGGCGCGCGACGCCGCGACACTGAGCAGCTCCGAGCTCAACGCCAAGGCGCTCACCTATTTCACCGCGATGTTCAATCGCCCCGAGGCCTCGAACCTCAACATCAAGGCGTCTTACACCAGCACCGGCGGCTCGAAGATCGTCGTCGATGGTTCGGTGTCCGTGCCGACCACCTTCCTCGGCGTCATCGGCTACAACGACCTGACGGTCGCGGGCTCATCCACGACGGCGTGGGGTTCGACGCGCCTGCGTGTCGCGCTTGTGCTCGATACGACCGGATCGATGGCTTCCGATGGCAAGATGACCGCCCTCAAAGCGGCCACCAAGGATCTGCTTACGCAGCTCAAGAACGCCGCCACCGTGAACGGCGATGTCTACGTGTCCATGATTCCGTTCAGCCGCGGCGTGAATGTCGGCGCCGGCAGCTACAACGCAAGCTGGATCGACTGGACCGAATGGGAGTCCGAACCGGCTTATATGGCGACCTGGCTCGCCAACAGCAGCAACAAAAGCACCTGGGATCAGACCGGCCCGGGCGACAACTGCCCGTTCAGCAACTCGAAAACCGGCTTCGGCTGTGCGTCGGGGCCCTCCGACGTCGCCGGCTCGGTGTCGAAGATTCCCTCGAGCGGCGCCTATTCCGGCTACATCTGTCCCGGCATTGATAGCGGCGGCAAGGACGGCACCAAGGCCGGCTTCTACTATCCCGGCTGCTACAACAGCACGACTTTCTCGGCGACCGGCAGTTCGGCCTCCTGCTCGGGGCGCAGCAATTGCTCGTGCTCCGGCAGCGGCAGCAGCAAGGTGTGCAAGACCAACAGCGGTTACTACGAGCATACGTGGATTCCGAATGCCCGAAGCACGTGGACCGGCTGCGTCGCCGATCGCGGCTCGACCAGTGCGCCGGGCACTTCGGCGGGTAACGACCAGACTGCAACGACGCCGAACACCGGCAACAAGACGACGCTCTATCCGGCGCGTCAGGACACCTATTGCCCGTCGCCCTCGATCGGACTGACCTACAACTGGTCGCAGTTGAATTCGCTGGTCGATGGCCTCGACCCCAACGGCGGCACCAATCAGCCGATCGGCCTTGTGATGGGCTGGCATTCGCTTGTCGGCATCGGGCCCTACACCATGCCGCCGAAGGATCCGAACTACGAATACTCCGACGTGATCATCCTGATGTCGGACGGTCTCAACACCTGGGACCGCTGGTACGGCAACGGCTCGGCGATCAGCACCTCCGTCGACTACCGGATGTACGACAACAACGGCAACGGCACCTGCGCCAATATCAAGAAATCAGGCGTCACGATCTACACGATCCACGTCAACACCGACGGCGATCCGACCTCGGTCTTGTTGCGGAACTGTGCGGGCACGAAGGACAAGATGGCGGACCCGTCGAAGTTCTTTGTCGTCACCAGCGCCAACGGCATCGCGGCGGTGTTCAACCAGATCGGCACCAACCTGACCCAACTGCGCGTCGCCAGGTAAGCCGCCGCTCACAGACCAGAACGCAAAAAAGCCCGGCAGTGCCGGGCTTTTTCAATTCGTCGCGCGGTATCGTACGCGCCGTGTCTTGCAGATCGAAGTGCCTACTTGGCCTTCGCCAGCAGGCTTTCGAACGGCTTGTAGCTTTCCTTGGCGAGCGCCGAGTACATTTCACCGAGCTTGGTGGATTCGGCGACAAAGCCCTCGTAAGCGGCCTTGGCGTACTCGCTCTGCACTTCGAACGCCTTCTCCAGCGACTTGGCGCCGAACAGCTTTTCCAGCGCCGCGGTGCTTTCCTCGAACGACTTTTTCGAGTAGTCGGCGATTTCGGCCGCGATGGCCTGGGCGCTCTTGGAAACATTGCTCACCGACTTCACGGCGAGGTCGATGTTTTCCTTGCTGGCTTGCTGGATTTCTTCGAAATTCTTGACCATGGTAATTCCCTTCCCGGCCGCTCCGGCGGCGTTCCCGATGAATGAATCGGCCCGGTCAACCCCGGACTTGGGGAACATTTGTAGTGCACCGCACAATAAAGTCAAGCATTTCTGTTGCGGTGCAAAATTTATCATAAAATCAGAGGCATAGATTAGGATTTTGGTAACGACGTTTGCCTAGCCTGCGCCGTTCTAGCGTCAAAGATGCGCTATAAATTTGTCGACAAGTCGAAGCAAGGCCAGCACGTGGTTCGGTGGGGTATGAGAGGTCCGATGACGCGGCAAGACAGCGACCGCCAACGCTTGTTGCGTTGGAGTTCCCTCGGCCTTGCCGTTGTCATAGCCGTAACTGCCGTAAGTGGCAGCGCGGAAGCGCGCTCGCGCAAGAAATCGCGGGGCAAGCCGGCCCAGGCTGCGAGCACCTACAATCCGCCGACTGCGTCGATTGTTGTCGATGGCAATACGGGCGCCGTGCTGCACGCCAGCAACGCCGACGCTATCCGGCATCCGGCATCGCTGACCAAGATGATGACGCTCTACATGCTGTTCGAGCGCCTGGAATCCGGCAAGGTCAAGCTCAACAGCAGCATGCCGGCTTCGGCGCACGCCGCCGGGCAGGCCCCGTCGAAAATGGGCCTCAAGGCCGGCGAGACCATCAGCGTCGAGACCGCGATCAAGGCGCTGGTCGTGAAATCGGCCAACGATGTCGCCACCGTGATCGCCGAATACATCGGCGGCGACGAACCCACCTTCGCCCGCATGATGACCGCCAAGGCGCGCTCGCTGGGCATGTCGAACACGACCTATCGCAACGCCAACGGCCTTCCGGACGACGCGCAGGTCACCACCGCGCGCGACCAGGCTTTGCTCGGCCGGGCGCTGCAGGACCGGTTCCCGAACTACTTCCGCTATTTCAACACCCGCTCCTTCGTTTATGAGGGGCGCACCGTCCGCGGCCATAACCGCCTGCTCGGCAGCGTCGACGGCGTCGATGGCATCAAGACCGGCTATATCCGCGCTTCCGGCTTCAACATCGTCACCTCGGTGAACCGCAACAACCGCCACCTCGTCGCCGCCGTTTTCGGCGGCCGCTCGGCGGGCGCCCGCGACGCCGTGGTGCGTGGCCTGATCGGCAAGACCTACCAGGTCGCCTCGGCCCGGCGCACGGCGCCTCCCGTTGCCGAAGGCACCACGGCGGTCGCCGAGATCAAGATGCCCGCGCAGCCGCCGACCCCGGTCGCCGACCCGCGTGCGGTGGAAGTCGCGGCCGTCGACAGCCCCGAAATCGGTTCGTCCGCGCCGATCAAGCCGAATGCGGTCAAGACCGTCCTCGTTCGCTCCGGCAAGACGCAGGTCGCCGCGCTGTCGCAATTGCCGCCGGCCGGCCGCGCCCTGATGCCGCCGCCGCCGGGACCGACGACCGTCAGCACGATCGCCACGGTGAAGAGCGACCTGCCCGCGCCAACCGGCGAGCCTGAAACCGGAATTCTCGGCACGCTGCCCGCCACCCCGCCGTCCACGCGGCAGCAGGTCGCCTCGGTCGGCGCGACCGTTCCCGTGCCGTCGCCGGCTCAGGAAACGGTCGGCGCGTCCAGGCCGCGCAGCGGCTGGATGATCCAGGTTGGCGCTTTCCCGGAGGAAACCGCCGCCAAGGAGCGTCTCGAAGCCGCGCAGACCAAGGCCAAGGCGCAACTCGGCCACGCCGAGCCTTTCACCGAAAAAGTCGCCAGAGGCGAACGCTCGCTGTTCCGCGCCCGCTTCGCCGGCCTCGAGAAGACCCAGGCGGAAGCCGCCTGCAAGAACCTCAAGCGCAGCGAAATTCCCTGCCTGCTAATGAAGAACTAACCCGTCGGCATTAGACGGGAGCCATAACAAGCCGGGCGACGGCAATTGCGTCGATCGTCACGGCAGATAACAGGAAGCATCGAACGACAGGAGCCGCTGGTGGTGTTGCGTGTGGAGAGCATCAGCGATGTCGGCGAAGCAGCGTTTCCTTGGCCTCGTTAATCCGGGCCGCGAGATACGTCGATCCCCCCTGGTCGGGATGAAATTTCTTCATCAGGGCGCGATGCGCCCGGGTGATGTCGCGCTCGCGCGCGCCGGGTTCCAGGCCAAGGACCTGATAGGCCTCCTCGTCCGTCATTTTGGCGCTGGCCGGCGCAGCCCGCCCCGCTGCCGTGTCACCTTGCGCGTGTTCACGCCAGGCGGGATCCCGGCGGTCAAGATACGGCATCAATAGCGCGCGGGTTTCGTCGTCGGCCTCGGCGAGCAAAGCCAGCAGCGCATCGACCGTCAAATCGTCCAGGCCGCGGCCGGCATAACGGCCGGCCAGCACCGTGCCGCTCATGGCGCCGGAGTCGTGATCGAGCGTCATCTCGATATAGGGCGTGCGCACCCGGGACACCTGCCCGCCAGACTTGCGGATGCGGTCGGTAAAGCCCGCCGGCCCGATCCAGCCGAGCAATCCCAGGCCGAACATGCCGAGCGGGATGGCGATGAAGGGCTGGCCGCGCAGGCCGAGATAGATGGCCATGCCGAGCGAGATCAGACCGCCGGCAGCCTTGACCACGCGGGCGGCGACCTTGGGATCGACGCGCGACATCACGCCCATCACCCACAGCGCGCCGACCAGAATGAGAATGCCGAAAACGAGTGTGGGCATGTCAGCGGCGCAACTGGGCGAGCAGCAGTTGCGCGCCGCCGGCCTGGCGACTGGACAAGGCGGTGAGCGCCTTCATGCCGCCGGCGGCATAGGCGGCAACCGCGCGCAGCAGTTCGGCGAGTTGATGCGCGGCGCCGGGGTCGAAGTGGGAATACGCGCCGCGCGACAGCCGGGCGATCTCACGAAACGCATTTTCCGCCACCGGGTCGCGGCCCTCCTGGAACATGAAAACCGGCACGCCGAGCAGGCCGAGTTCGCCAGCGGCGGCGGCGAGATCGTCGACCGCCTCCTCCATCGCGTCGCCAACATAGACCAGCGCCTGCACGGCCTGCGTCTTGTGCTCCTTGCGGGTGTGGCTGAGCACCTTGGCGATCTGGGTGTGGCCGCCGCGGCAGTCGATGCGCGACATCAGCGTGGACAGCCGGTCGGCGTCGGCGACGAAGGCGGACGAGCGGCACTCGCCCATGCCGCGGAAATAGACGAGCTGGATGTCGAGGCCGCCGATCGCGGCCGCCTCGCGGAACATCTCGGCCTGAAGCTGCTGCGCCGTGTCCCAGGTCGGCTGCCGGCTCATGGTGGCGTCGAGCGCGAACACCAGCCGGCCGCGCTTGCCCGCCGTCACGGCCGGGCCGAGCGACTTCACCTTGGAGAGGAAGGCGTCGATATCGGCGCGCGAGGAAGTTGCGGGGGCTTGCTCGGTGCCTTTGCGGGTCGGAGTGCTCATGGGCGGAAGTGTACACCGGTTTGCGCGGGATCGAGGCAACACCTAATCATGCGCAACGATCCGCGAAAGCGGGCCGCCGACCGGTAAAGTGCGACAAAATGGAGGGGAAAGCTCAGGCCAGCAGGTCGTGAACCTGCAGCGGCTGATCCATGACCGAATACCATTCGGCCCGGGCGGCGGCGCGGCGGCGGCCGTTTTCCGACATCGGCAGGCGCAGCGCGTTCAGCAGGCCGATGACCTCCTCGCGGGCCGTCAGATGCGACATGTTCGGCCGCATGCCCAGCGTCTGCTCGTCGAGATCGTCGAACGCGGTCAGCCCGCGCGGAAAGAACTCGCGATAAACGACGCGCTCGGCGAAACCGTCGACGCTGCGGAAGCCCATGCGCTTGGCCAGCGCCTGGATGCCCTCGCCGACCAGCTTCTTGTTGCGCGAGCCCAGCGCCGACAGACGGTTGCGCACCACGATCCAGTCGGTGAGCTTGCCATCGACGAGGCGGCGCTGACGGCGCGCCTCGCGCACCATCTCCGCGTAATGGCTCTCGCCCGTGACGGTGAAATTGGTCTGGTCGATCTTGGCCAGCACGTCGAAATCGACGAAGGAGTCGTTGAGCGGCGTGACCAGGGTATCGGCCATCGAGTGGGCGAGCCGCATCAGATAGGTGTCGTTGCCGGGCGTGTCGATGATGACGACGTCGTGGCTGTGTTCGATGCGGGCGATCGCGCGCGAGAACGCGGCGAACTCGGCCGCCTCGTTGGCCTCGACCAGATTGCCGTCGGCGCGCGGCACGCAGTAGTGCGTCGGCAGTTCGAGGCGGATGCCCGCGCGCTCGGCCCAGTCGCGGCGGTTCTGGATGTAATGGGTGAAGCTCTGCTGGCGGGAATCGAGATCGATGGTCGCGACCTTCTGGCCGGCCTTCATCAACGCCACCGCGATATGCAGCGCGGTCGTCGATTTGCCCGAGCCGCCCTTCTCGTTGCCGAGCACGACGACATGCGCAGACTGCGGCTTTGGATTGATCGGCTGGACCAACATGGATGCGTCCCTTACTGGGGCAATATTCTTTGAACGATAGGCCTTTCGTCAAGTTTGCGGCAGTTTAACCATTAACCCGACCGGCCTTATCAACCATGACGTCGCGGTTTTAACCGTGATTGACGACGGTCCGCCGACAGGGCCATAACGCGCCGCCGATACCGGGACCTTCGACCATGGCCGACCGACCGAAAATTCTCCGCACCGTCTCCTCGCTGCGCCGGGCGATGGAGCCTTATCGCCGGGCCCGGCAGGCCATCGCCCTGGTGCCGACCATGGGCGCCCTGCACGAAGGCCATCTCAAACTGGTGCGCGAGGCCCGCAAGCGCGCCCGCCGCGTCGTGGTGTCGATCTTCGTCAACCCGACCCAATTCGCGCCGACCGAGGACTTCGGCAGCTATCCCCGCACCTTCGACGCCGATGTGAAGGCGCTGGCGGCGCTCAAAGTCGATGCCGTGTGGGCGCCGACGGCGGCCGAAATGTACCCGGAAGGCTTCGCCACGCGCGTGGCGCCCGAAGGCGCCGCCCTCGCCAGCCTCGAGGACCGGTTCCGCCCGCATTTCTTCGGCGGCGTCGCCACCGTGGTGAGCAAGCTGTTCACGCAGGTGCGGCCGGATTTCGCGCTGTTCGGCCAGAAGGACTACCAGCAGCTTCGCGTCGTCACGCAGATGGCCAGGGATCTCGATCTCGGCGTCAAGGTGATCGGCATTCCGACGGTGCGCGAGAAGGACGGCCTCGCGATGTCGTCGCGCAACGTCTATCTCTCCGAGAGCGAGCGCGCCGCGGCGACGGTGCTCTCGCGCGTGCTCAAGGCGAGCGCGGGGCGCATCAAGCGCGGCGAGCCTATCGAGATGGTGATGGAAGAAGGCGCCAGCGAAATCGCCCGCGCCGGCTTCAAGCTGGATTATCTCGAGGCGCGCCATGCGCTAACGTTGAAGCCGGTCGCGTCGATCAAGGACGGGCCTATCCGTCTGCTGGTGGCGGCCAAGATCGGCAAGACGCGGCTGATCGATAATCTCGGGGTTTAGTCTGTCGTCTTTCCTGTCCTCCCGTGGCGAGGAAGGGTGACGCGCGTATGACGTGTCCTCGATTTCCTGATTCAGTTTTCAAACAGCCAACGCTCCGCCACCCCTGTTCTTTACGGCGCGGGTCACGCCGGCTTTCCCTTCCACCCCCGGCGACATGCCGA